>Ga0213830_1000119_pt1 | contig 130029 bp, 96 predicted proteins | sample SWATP11_FD_161661 | JGI IMG/M metagenome (GOLD analysis project Ga0213830, IMG submission 161661) | Coastal seawater microbial communities from Marineland, Florida, United States - SWA TP1 #1 | ecosystem: Environmental > Aquatic > Marine > Coastal | place: USA: Florida | collected 2016-08-06 | reverse complement strand
CGAGAACAACCATTCTCGGCTTTGTCTCCTGAGTCGCCCTACCTCCACCATCCGTGGTGTCGTCTGCAATCAATGCCTTGCCTATACACTTTTTCATTCTCGCTGAATGACCAATTCTTGATGAAGATTGGTATAATATGCGCAGGTAACAAACAGCTCTTATTTTTGGCGACACTTAATTTAGGTCAGGTAAAGAAATTTGCAGGTTGGATGTGAAACGATTTTCTTGTATGTGTAGATTTTTTTGAGAAGGATAAGAATGAAATGAACCAAAGCAGATATTCTATAATTACAAACAAAAAAGCCCTTAATTTAAAAGGGCTTTATTAGCTTATTCACACAATATGTAACGATTAGATTATCCGTTGCATGCATCTTTTAAAGCTTTACCAGCTTTAAAAGCAGGAACTTTAGCCGCTGCTATTTCGATTGACTCACCAGTTTGTGGGTTACGGCCAGTACGAGCCGCACGCTCACGTACAGAAAAAGTACCAAAACCAACAAGTGCTACAGAACTGTCTTCTTTAAGAGCACCAGTCACAGATTCGATGAAAGAATCTAACGCGCGACCAGCAGAAGCTTTTGAAATGTCTGCACCTTCAGCGATTTTTTCGATTAATTGAGACTTGTTCACAATGTCATCCCCTATATTTTGTTTTTATAATTCTTAATTTACAGCCAAGTATTCTTATTATTCATACAGCTGTTTGTCTTTCGTATTACTACGTCAGACTGTAAATTTTATTTGGGGGTAGGCGGACCAACCCTCCTAGCCCCAATAAACTAGCATAGTCCGAGGTTTTGAAAAGTCTTTTTTACAAAAATACCTCATTTTTTTTTGATTATGCGCAATTTTCGGTCGAAATTCTCTGCAAAGGCTGGCTCAGAGCCACTTCCAGTACCTCATCAATCCATTTAACCGGAATTATTTTAAGGTCTTTTTTGACATTTTCTGGAATTTCTTCTAAGTCACGTTCATTTTCATGAGGAATAAGTACGGTTTTGATACCACCCCTATGCGCCGCTAACAACTTTTCTTTTAACCCACCAATCGCAAGCACTTCACCGCGTAATGTGATTTCACCTGTCATAGCGACATCAGCCTTAACTGGGTTACCGGTTAAACTTGATACCAAAGACGTCACCATAGCGATACCTGCGCTTGGCCCATCCTTTGGTGTTGCACCTTCCGGCACGTGGACATGAATATCTCGTTTTTCAGAAAAGTCTTCGTTAATTCGTAAACCTTCAGCTCGACTTTTTACTACTGTCATTGCTGCTTGAATGGACTCTTTCATTACGTCGCCAAGTGAACCTGTATAAACCAACTTGCCTTTGCCAGGAACAGTCGCACATTCTATGGTTAACAAATCCCCACCAACTTGTGTCCATGCCAGCCCGGTCACTTGACCAATTCTGTCATCACCTTCAGCTTTGCCGTAATCATGACGGCGTACCCCTAAGTAATCGCCTAAGTTATCTCCATTAACAGATACAGACTTAACCTCTTTTTTGGTTAAAATCTCGGTTACTACTTTACGGCAAATTTTTGAAATTTCCCGCTCTAAACTACGTACACCGGCTTCTCTGGTGTAGTAACGAACAATGTTGATAATCGCAGAGTCATCCAATTCCAATTCATTGCTCTTCAATCCGTTACGTTTTTTCTGCTTTTCTAACAAATGTTGTTTTGCGATATTTAACTTTTCGTCTTCCGTATAACCTGCTAAGCGAATAACTTCCATACGATCTAATAATGGTCCAGGAATATCCATACTGTTAGAAGTTGCAACAAACATGATGTCAGACAGGTCATAATCCACTTCTAAATAATGGTCATTAAATGCCGAGTTTTGTTCAGGATCTAACACTTCCAATAATGCAGAAGACGGGTCGCCACGCATGTCAGAGCTCATTTTATCGATTTCATCCAATAAAAATAGCGGATTTTTAACACCAACCTTCGACATCTTCTGGATTATTTTGCCCGGCATAGAGCCGATATATGTACGACGATGACCGCGAATTTCGGCCTCATCACGCACACCACCTAAAGCCATTCTCACATATTTACGACCTGTAGATTTGGCAATAGATTGTCCCAATGACGTTTTACCCACACCTGGAGGACCCACTAAACAAAGGATCGGGCCTTTCAATTTACTCGTACGTTGTTGCACGGCTAGATACTCTATAATGCGTTCTTTGACCTTGTCTAAACCATAATGGTCAGCATCTAGTATCTTTTGTGCTTTGCTTAAGTCTTTTTTAACACGTGACTTAGCTTTCCATGGCACATTTGTCATCCACTCAATATAACCACGAACTACAGTCGCTTCCGCCGACATGGTCGACATCATTTTTAACTTTTTCAGCTCAGCACGAGTTTTCTGTTCCGCTTCTTCCGGCATCTCAGACTCAGCAATTTTTTGCTCTAAAACGTCAAATTCGTCAACTCCGTCTTCCGACTCACCCAACTCTTTTTGAATGGCCTTCATTTGCTCATTCAAATAATACTCACGCTGGCTCTTTTCCATTTGTTTTTTGACGCGGCCACGAATTTTCTTTTCAACTTGCAGAAGATCAATCTCACCTTCCATCAAAGCCATAAGATACTCTAATCGCTCACGTACATCTTCAATTTCAAGTGCGCGTTGCTTTTCTTCTACCTTAAGCGGCATGTGAGAAGCCATAGTATCAGCCAGTCGATCAGCATCATCGATACCTGTCACTGAAGTTAATACCTCAGGCGGTATCTTTTTGTTTAATTTGATGTAACCTTCAAATTGATTTACAGCCGAACGAATAAGAACTTCTTCTTCTTTTTCATCCGTTTGTGGGACTGAAATTTGCTCAATATTTGCCTCGAAGTAGGCATCAACTTCAGTGAATTCTTTTATTTTCGCACGAAGATTACCTTCAACTAGCACTTTCACTGTACCGTCAGGCAATTTCAACATCTGTAGTATAGTGGCAACCGTGCCAACATCGTACATGTCTTCAAGTTGCGGATCGTCATTCGCAGGGTCTTTTTGCGCAACCAAAAAGATCTTTTTGTCTTTATCCATTGCCTGTTCTAAACAAGCAATCGACTTTTCTCTGCCTACAAATAGTGGGATCACCATGTGTGGGTACACTACGACGTCCCTTAAGGCTAAAACGGGGACATTGGAATTTGCGGCTTCGTGCGTCATATCTATGAATTCTCTGGATTCTTTTTAGTAGTTTAAGAGTATATGGGGCGAGTGGGAAAAGTTTCAATTGCTGAAACTAAAAAAGGAGTCAAATGACTCCTTTTTGTTCGATTGTTATTCTGGAACAGCTTTTGATTTAGGATTGTCATAAATCAAAATAGGATCAGAGTCTCCGCCAATAACAGAGCCGTCTATCACTACTTTCGACACATCTTCCATCGACGGTAGCTCATACATAGTATCTAGCAATGTGCCTTCTATGATTGAGCGCAATCCACGTGCACCAGTCTTACGTTCCATGGCTTTTGCCGCTATAGCTGCTAATGCATCCTCACGGAATTCCAGTTCAACGTTCTCAAGTTCAAACAAAGCGCCATATTGCTTTGTTAATGCATTTTTTGGTTCACTTAAAATTTGAACCAACGCATCTTGATCTAACTCGCCCAAGGTAGCAACAACGGGTAAACGACCAATAAACTCCGGAATTAGGCCATATTTTACTAAATCTTCAGGCTCTACATTTTCAAAATGTTCAGTTAACGTTTTGACATCTGACGACGATTTAACGTCGGCACCAAATCCGATTGCGGTTCCAGTTTCAGAACGTGCTTCGATAACTTTATCTAAGCCTGCAAACGCACCGCCACAGATAAATAGAATCTTAGAGGTATCTACTTGTAAAAACTCTTGCTGAGGATGTTTCCTGCCACCTTGTGGTGGAATTGAAGCAACCGTGCCTTCGATTAATTTCAACAACGCCTGTTGAACACCTTCGCCCGATACATCACGGGTAATTGAAGGATTGTCAGCTTTACGAGAGATTTTATCTATTTCATCAATATAGACTATGCCTCGTTGCGCTTTCTCAACATCATAGTCACATTTTTGCAGTAACTTCTGGATAATGTTCTCAACGTCCTCACCAACATAACCTGCTTCAGTTAAAGTAGTCGCATCAGCCATTGTGAACGGCACATCCAACAACCTGGCCAAGGTTTCTGCCAATAACGTTTTACCACTACCGGTCGGGCCAATTAGCAAAATATTACTTTTTCCTAATTCGACATCCAATTCGGTATTAATGTTTTTCAAACGTTTATAATGATTATAAACAGCAACAGACAACACTTTTTTTGCATGGTGTTGTCCAATAACGTAATCGTCTAAATGCGCGCGAATATCACGCGGCGTAGGCAACGACGATGAATCACGTTTAGGCGATATCTCTTTAATTTCTTCACGAATAATGTCATTACACAAATCGACACATTCATCACAAATATAAACAGAAGGGCCAGCAATGAGCTTTCTCACTTCATGCTGACTCTTGCCGCAAAATGAACAATACAGTAGCTTGTTATCATTTTCTGTATGTTCTGACATAAAGTCACCTCACTTTGCTAGCTAAGTATGTCTACCTATAAGGGTAGTCAAAAATATAAATTAAACCTATATCGGTTTAAATCCATATTTATTTAGCTTCTCTATTAGATAAAATGGAATCTACTAACCCGTAGTCCAAGGCTTGTTCAGCGGTTAAGAAGTTGTCTCTATCGGTATCTTCACACACTTTTTCATAAGGTTGGCCAGAATGCTCCGCCATCAAACGATTCAACTTGTCTTTAATTGCCAATATTTCTTTTGCGTGAATTTCAAAGTCTGATGCTTGACCTTGGAAACCACCTAGAGGTTGGTGAATCATGACACGAGAGTTAGGAAGTACATGACGTTTGCCTTTTGCACCACCAGACAATAAAAACGCGCCCATACTCGCCGCCTGCCCCATGCAAACCGTCGATACATCAGGCTTAATAAAATTCATGGTGTCATATATCGACATCCCAGCTGTTACAGAACCACCCGGCGAATTAATATAGAGATGAATATCTTTTTCAGGGTTCTCAGACTCCAAGAACAACAATTGAGCACAGATCAAATTGGCCATATGGTCTTCCACTTGACCAGTTAGAAAAATTACCCGCTCTTTTAATAATCTCGAATAAATATCATAGGAACGCTCACCTTTAGCTGTTTGCTCAACAACCATAGGAACCAACGCACTTAATAAATCGGACTGATGATCACCTGCCATAGAATTGGTGTGATTAAACATATACCTTCCTTAAAACAAAAATGGCTCGACATACTGATTACGTATATCGAGCCATTTAAACCTTTGTTCAACCCCTAAGTCAAACGGGATTTCACATTAAGCTTGCTGAGGGTTCATAATTTCATCAAAGCCAAAAGATTTTTCTTCTACTTTTGCTTTTTCTAAAATTAGCTCAATAGCTTGATCTTCTGTCGCTAAGTTACGGATATTTTCCATAAGCTGTTCATTACCATAATAATGGTCAACAACTTCTTTTGGATCTTCGTAAGCTGCAGCTTGAGTATCAATGATCTCTTTAACTTTGTCATCGCTAGGTTTGATTTCATTAGTCTTAATGAACTCACCTAATAATAAGCCAGTGCGTACACGGTCTTTAGCTTGTTGCTCAAATAACTCAGCCGGTAATTCAGGCATGTTGTTCGCGTCTACTTGACCGCCGAAACGTTGCATTGCTTGTTGACGTAATGTGTTTACTTCTTGGTCGATAAGAGCTTTAGGAACTTCAAGTTCGTTTGCTTCTAATAAACCTTTAATAACTTGCTCTTTAACCTTCGCTTTTAGCGCTTGGTTCAATTCACGTGTCATGTTGCTCTTAACTTCAGTTTTAAGCGCGTCAACACCGCCTTCTTCAATACCGAACTTAGTAACAAACTCATCGTTTAATTCTGGTAATTCCTGAACTTCAACTTTGTTTACAGTAATTGCAAACTCAGCGTCTTTACCTTTCAAGTTTTCAGCATGGTACTCTTCAGGGAAAGTTACATTAACAACAACTTCTTCGCCTGCTTTTTTACCAATGATGCCATCTTCAAAACCAGGGATCATACGACCTTGGCCGATTTCAAGAGCGAAATCTTCCGCTTTACCGCCTTCAAACTCTTCACCGTCAACTTTACCGATGAAGTTAATGTTTACGCGGTTGCCTTCAGCAACTGCTTGGTCAGCTTCTGCCCAAGTAGCTTGTTGCTTGCGCAATGTGTCCATCATTTTGTCTAAGTCAGCATCAGTTACTTCAGCTACTGGACGCTCGATCGCAATTTCAGCTACATCTTTTACTTCAACTTCTGGGAAAATTTCAAAAGTGGCAATAAATTCTAGGTCTTCACCGCGCTTCATGTTTTTAGGTTCGAAGTAAGGTGCGCCCGCTGGGTTTACTTTTTCTTGAACGATCGCTTGAACGTAGTGTTGCTGCATTTGCTCTTGTGCAACTTCAGCAAATACAGATTGACCATAACGCTTTTCAATAATAGATACTGGTACTTTACCTTTGCGGAAGCCGTCGATACGTGTTGTTTTACCCACTTCACGTAAACGGTTTTTAACTTGCTCTTCAATTTTATCAGAAGGAAGGGTAATGGTTAGACGACGCTCTAAACCTTGAGTCGTTTCTATTGAAACCTGCATTTTCTACCTCAATTATTTAAACTTGCTGGCCGGATCTAAATCTTATTTTCTACGGCCCAATTTCATGTTCTTAAAATGACGGCGCATTATAGCCATGTCTTTCATGATCGTCCAATTAAAACGGGTGCAATTGCCGCTTTTATGGACAAACGTTCGAAATTAAATGAAATTTTGTAACAAGAGGAGTTAAGAAATTGTCTTAAGATGGTCGGTGTTGCAGGATTTGAACCTGCGACCCCTTCGACCCAAACGAAGTGCGCTACCAAGCTGCGCTAAACACCGGCGATACTTAAGATAATGGTGCGGAAGGAGAGACTTGAACTCTCACACCTTGCGATACTGGAACCTAAATCCAGCGCGTCTACCAATTCCGCCACTTCCGCAAAAGATGGGGTGACTGATGGGACTTGAACCCACGACAACCGGAATCACAATCCGGGGCTCTACCAACTGAGCTACAATCACCATTGTGTGACTTGTCGAAGAGAAATGGCGCACCCGGTAGGATTCGAACCTACGACCGACGCCTTAGAAGGGCGTTGCTCTATCCAGCTGAGCTACGGGCGCTTCACCTACGGGCAAATCCAAAAACATTCAAAAATGGTCGGTGTTGCAGGATTTGAACCTGCGACCCCTTCGACCCAAACGAAGTGCGCTACCAAGCTGCGCTAAACACCGACTTTGAATCTTTTCGAACTTGCTGTCTCTCGACAGGGCGGCATATTACGGACAACCCTATTTGCAGTCAAACCTTTTTTTAAAGTTTTTTATCGTTTGATGAAAATTAAAACAAATGGGTTTTATTTATACCGACATTGTATTTTTGATAACCAAATATAAGTGTTTTCAGCAAAAATAGTAAAATTTTAAATTGGTAATAACAGCTCTTTATTGGGAATCTAACTTAACCTAAGTGGAATAAATTGTTTTTTGTTTGAAAAATTAAGTTATTAAATGGCCAAATTGCTAAGAATATTCCTTCTACTAGCGTGTTTGTACTCCATAGATCCCTAGTTACCTCCACTACAAAGCTTTATTTAAATGCCCTCAACAGCATAATTTCCACCTTTCCCAGTCGATTTGCTTATTTACCCATTCTTTTGCGAACCAAAATTAAAGGTATTATTGATGACACAATTTAACAATGAACATATATGTAGATAAAAACTACATCTGAAAAATGTCATTTGTTTTACTTTTAACAATGCGAAAAATGCTCAAAACGTTTACAATTGCCGCAGTTAAATAACCCCACCACACAGAGAGTTCAATGACTGCGAAATTAATTGATGGCAAAGCTATTGCGCAAACGGTTCGAGATAAAGTAAAAACTGGCGTGTCTGCACGGGTTAAGGCTGGAAAAAGAGCTCCAGGCTTAGCAGTAGTTTTAGTCGGACAAGATCCTGCGTCACAAGTTTATGTTGGAAACAAGAAGCGAGCTTGTGAAGAAGTTGGCTTTGAGTCTATGTCTTACGATCTACCGGATACCACAACAGAAGAAGAATTGTTAGCTTTGGTTGATGAGCTAAATGCGGATGATAAAGTTGACGGAATCTTGGTGCAACTGCCCCTACCCCATGGCCTAAATGTCGAAACAATTCTTGAGCGTATACACCCACACAAAGATGTTGATGGATTCCATCCTTATAACATAGGTCGACTGGCACAGCGAGTTCCTGCGCTGCGCCCGTGCACGCCAAAAGGCATCATGACATTATTGGACAATACAAACGTTCGATATCACGGCAAACATGCAGTTATCGTAGGCGCGTCTAATATTGTAGGCCGTCCTATGTCATTGGAATTATTGTTAGCGGGTTGTACAACGACAGTCTGTCATAAGTTTACTAAAGACTTAGAAGCACAAGTTCGTCAAGCTGACATATTGGTTGTTGCTGTTGGTAAACCAGAATTCATCCCTGGAACTTGGGTTAAGGAAGGTGCAATCGTAATTGATGTTGGTATCAACCGACTTGAGTCTGGCAGTTTAGTGGGCGATGTTAAATTTGATGATGCCGTTGAAAGAGCGAGTTGGATAACACCAGTACCTGGCGGCGTTGGTCCTATGACCGTTGCATCGCTAGTGGAAAATACACTAGAAGCGTGTGAGAAGTTCCACAGCTAAATTTGTAAGCCGCAGCGAATCAACTGCGGCTTTTCTTTCAGAATAACCCGCTCTCCTAACACCATATCACCCGTCAACTCTTAAGAACTACCAACTTAAACAACATTAGTTATAAAAACAACAATCTATATAACCAATATATTTAAACAAAATTGGTGTCTGAAAGTCTTAGTTTTCAAAAACATTTAGAGAACGTATTTAGTTCAGACCATCCAACCAAAAAAGGCGTCATACGACGCCTTTTATTAAAGATTCACACTTTGAAAGTGATTAACTTTCTTCGTTATGCAATTCCAAGCCCGTTTCTAATGGTTCTTTTTTCTTTTTCTTTGCCGAGTCATTGCGGGCAGATTCTAATGATTCAAGATATTCTTGGTCGATATCATTAGTAATATAGTTACCATCAAAAACGGATGTTTCAAAAGCAACCAAACTATCATTGCCCTCTGATACCGCGGCTTTTAAATCTTCCAATGATTGATAAATCAATTCATCCGCACCGATAAGATTTGCAACTTCTTCTGCTTCACGCCCATGAGCAATTAGTTCATTTGGTGACGGCATGTCAATTCCATAAACATTAGGGAAACGAATTTCCGGTGCTGCAGAAGCAAAATACACTTTTGCCGCACCAGCATCACGCGCCATTTCAATAATCTGCTCAGATGTCGTGCCTCGAACAATTGAATCATCGACCAATAGCACGTTCTTTCCTTTAAATTCCACTTCAATGGTATTTAATTTACGACGGACCGACTTCTTACGCTGAGCCTGTCCAGGCATGATGAAAGTACGACCAACATAACGGTTTTTGACAAAACCCTGTCTATAAGGCAAATCTAGTTCATGAGCGATTTGCAATGCAATATCACAACTGGTTTCAGGAACTGGGATCACTACATCAATGTCCAAGTCAGCCCATTCATTCTTAATCTTTCTACCTAGGTATTCACCCATTTTGACTCGAGAGCCATAGACCGAAATGTCATTTATTGTCGAGTCAGGACGAGCGAAGTATACATATTCAAAAATACATGGAACACATTTAGGATCGGAATAACATTGCTGTGTATGTAACTCTCCCGCTTCGGTAATGTAAATTGCCTCACCAGGTGCCACATCTCTTACCAATGTAAATCCATCAATGTCCAAAGCTACACTTTCTGATGCCACCATATATTCAATACCAGCCTCAGTCTCACGCTGACCTAATACCAAAGGACGGATTCCATTAGGATCCCTAAAGGCCAACATACCATGGCCGATAATGACGGCAACAACACCATAAGCACCACGAATTTGTCTATGTAAACGAGTTACGGCGTTAAACATATCCTGCGGCTGTAACTCCATTAATTGCGACTCGCACAGCTCATGGGCTAATACATTTAATAACAGTTCAGAATCTGAAGTCGTATTGATATGACGGCGCGCTTCTTTGAATAATACATCTCTTAATTCACGAGCGTTTGTCAGGTTGCCGTTATGTGCTAATGCAATACCAAACGGTGAGTTAACATAAAATGGTTGTGCTTCTGCTGAACTTGAACTTCCAGCGGTAGGATATCGAACATGGCCGATACCCATATTACCTTGCAAACGTTGCATATGGCGTTCTTGAAAAACATCACGTACAAAGCCGTTTGCTTTTCTTAGACGAAAATGACCTTCATCGATTGTTACGATACCGGCTGCATCTTGTCCGCGGTGCTGTAACACCGTTAACCCATCATAAATAATTTGATTAACTGGTGATTTACCAACAATACCAACAATACCACACATGATTAGCTCTCCATCAATGTTGTGTAGACAATAAACTTGAATTCTGTTTTAACAATTCAAAAAACCAATCCACAACTATTGAAAACTGTGGAATGAGAATAGACGTTTGCCACCAATTTGCATTATTGGCAGGAGTTAGAGTATCCAAAAATAACAAAGTTGCAGCGACGATTAGAACGCCGCGTAAACCACCAAAGACAATGCCCAACATTTTGTCGGTACCACTTAATCCGGTGTAATGAACAATTTCTGAAAGTAAATGATTGATAAGGGCGCCAAGGATGAGAGTAATGATAAAGAGAATGGCGATGGCCGCACCATTTCTGACTAATTCTTTTTCGATGCCCGTCAGATGCACCGCCAGATCAGGGTAAAAACGGCTGGCGATAAAAAAGCCAGCTACCCAAACAGCTAATGAAACTGCTTCTTTGATAAAACCGCGTACCAAGCTGATCAAAGCGGAAATCGCTATAATCCCAAGAATCGCGTAATCGATCCAAACCATTAAAAAATCATAAAACCATGTCGGTTAGTTTTCGGCGCGCAGTCTACCAGAAGCATCAAATCTCGGCTACTACTTTGTTGGATCGAAACGAGTAATTTTACCCTCGATGCCCGCAATTTCTTTCAGTTTATTTTGTGCAGTTTGTAAACTTTCCTTTTCCAATTCAGGACCTATATAAACTTTTGACAAAATACCCGCTTTCGTTTTCACCGGTTTAGTAAAGGTATCAAATCCCGCTTCTTTTAGCTTTTGACGCAGTGCATCTACATTTTCTTTGTGTTTAAAACTACCGAGTTGCAATATCCATGCTTGAGTTTCAAATTTTGATTGCGCTTTAACCGAGGGCTTTTCAACCTCCACCTTTGCGAGTTCAGAATCTACAGTAGTGTTTTGTTCGACCTCATTCGAGTCTATCAACTGCTCTGAGTCTTCATTAGTAACTTCATCACCGTTTAACAGAACAGGTTCATCGTCACCTTTCACATCTTCTAATTCAGGAGCGGACTCAATCGCCTTTGCAACTTCAACACGCGGGAACTCATTTATAATCGGTTGTTCGTCTATTTCAGGCTTTACAGGTACCTTCTTAAATTCTTCTTTGGTAAGCTGCTTTTTTCCATCCAATAAATCAGGCAAAAACACGACACCAGCAATCACTACTATCAACATCCCCACCAATCGCTGTTTGATTAGTTCAGTCACTTTTTGTTTTTGCTCCAGTTGTTTCAGATTTTAAAATTTCGGCTACAGTGTAAAACGAACCAAAGCCAAGTAAAAGTGTATCTTTTTCTTGAGTCAATTTAGCATGGTTCCAAGCCTGTTCAATTGAACTATATGACGAAATTTCAGTTTGATTTAATGAATTTAGAACATCTGCCAATTCATCAGGTGACGCAGCTCTGGGATTATCAACCAATGGTGCCAAATGCCATTGACTGACTCTGCCTTTAATAAGAGACAAAGTTTCACCGATGTCTTTATCCTTCATCATTGCAACCACAACTTCAATCCGCTTAATGTTTGCAAAGGTGCAGTCCTCATCAAGGCAACTCATTAAATATTTAACGGCGTGAGGATTATGCGCAACGTCAACCATAGCTAAAGGTGAACTAGCAACAATCTGCATACGCCCCGGCAATGAAAGCTCAGCGATAACGTTATTAACTCTTTTGGCTTCTAACTCTATATTCAGCTGATTAAGCGTTGTGATGGCCGTCGCGATATTTTGTATGGGAATCAAGCTCAAATTCAAGTCGGTAAGGTACTGTGTTTCAGATTTATAAGCCCACTTCGAATTGGCTACCCCTCTAATAATTTCATAATCATTGCCCGCCACCTGTACTTCACTTACGCCTATGTTTTTCGCTTGCTCAAATACGCTTGGCGGAGCGTCTTTCAAGCCAACAACTGCTGGTCTATCTTTTCTGAATATTCCAGCTTTTTCGTATCCTATTTGGTCAATCGAGTCACCTAACCAATCGGTGTGATCAAGACCAAGTGATGTGATAACGGAAACGTCGTGAGAAAGTATATTCGTGGCATCAAGCCGCCCACCTAGACCCACTTCAATTAAGGCAAAATCGAGCTTAGCTTGATTAAGGAGACGAAACGCGGCCAAGGTACCAAATTCAAAATAGGTGAGTGGTACGCCTTTTCGGCTTGATTCAATGTGTGAAAAGGCATCAACATGCGCTTTGTCATTTAATGTAACACCATTGATACGCACTCGTTCATTGTATTCGAACATATGTGGAGAACCGTACACTCCCACCGTATGACCCAGGCTTAGTAGATACTGCTCTATGAACCTAATTGTCGTACCTTTGCCATTTGTACCAGCAACTAAAACAATTTTGGTAGCTTCAAACTCAATTACTTTCGCCTGTTTGGCAACTTGAAGAGTTCTTTCTAAGCCAAGCTCTATTTCGCTCGGGTGCTGAGATTCCAAATAAAAAAGCCAGTCTTTAAGAGACTGGCTTTCAAATAACTTGTTAGATGTCATCACGCCATTCTATGTTCTTTTTCTAATGACGGTAGTTTACACATTTTTGCGAACAAACGCGCGACTGTATTACGCATTTCTCGTCTATCTACGATCATGTCAATCGCGCCATGTTCTAATAAGAACTCACTACGTTGGAATCCTTCTGGTAGTTTTTCGCGTACCGTTTGTTCGATGACACGAGGACCAGCGAAACCGATAAGTGCTTTAGGCTCACCTATATTAACATCACCTAACATCGCTAAACTTGCCGATACACCACCCATTGTCGGGTCTGTCAGTACCGATATAAACGGTAAGCCCTTTTCGCTTAATTTGGCTAACGCTGCACTAGTTTTTGCCATTTGCATTAGTGAGAACAACGCTTCTTGCATACGAGCACCGCCGGATGCCGAGAAGCAAATTAGTGGGATATTTTCATTCAAACAAACATTCACTGCCTGTACGAATTTTTCGCCCACCACGGTTGCCATTGAGCCACCCATGTACGAAAACTCAAATGCCGCAGCTACACAAGGAACCCCTTTGACTCGACCTTTCATTACGATCATCGCGTCTTTTTCACTGGTTTGCTTTTGCGCAGCAGAAATACGGTCTTTGTATTTTTTACTATCTTTAAAAGACAGTACATCTTGAGGTTCTAAATCAGCAGCAATTTCTACTTTTTCGCCACTGTCTAAAAATAGTTCTAATCTTTTACGACCCGTTAGGCGCATGTGGTGATCACATTTAGGACAAACACCCTGTTCTTTTTCCAGATCATTTTTATAAAGAATAGAGTCACAACTTGTGCACTTGGTCCAAACGCCTTCCGGAATGTTACGTTTGGTGGAGGTATTTGTTCTCGGTAGGATCTTTTCTATCCAGCTCATTTGCTTGTTACCTGTCTGTTATTCTATATGGTCAATATGGGCCATTAATGGCCGACGTCGAAAAATTGCTGCATATTAAACCATAATATTGTAGTAAAACACTAATTAAACTGGTCTTATTTGTCCGGAACCAGACATTAAAACACTTAATCTGGTAAAAATAGCGGACCAGGGTTAGATTTGGGTAGGTTAAAGTGCTCTGGATAGTCCACTTCTATCAAATATAGTCCATTTGGTTTTGCCGTTTCTGCAGCGATCGTGCGGTCTTTTGCTGCTAAAAGTTCCGCCATCCACTCAACAGGTTGATCACCACGCCCTATCGCAATCAAGCTGCCAGCGATGTTGCGAACCATGTGGTGGACAAACGCATTCGCTTTGATATCGATAACCACAAACGCGTTGTGACGAGTTACCTTCACAAAATGTACAAATCGATTAGGTGAATTTGACTGGCATTGTGCAGCCCTGAAAGAAGAAAAGTCATTTTCTCCCAAAATCGTTTGTGCCGCCAAGTGCATTTTTTCAGCGTCCAAAGGCGAATGGTAATGACTAAGGCCGCGATTCAATATGCCCGGCCTCAACTTTGAATTATAAATTATATAACGATAACGTCGAGCGGTTGCAGAAAAACGGGCATGAAAATCTTCAGGTACTTCTTTCACCCAAGTTACCGCCACTGCATCAGGCAAGTTCGCATTAACCCCCATTGTCCAACCTCGTTCAGAGCGAACGGAGTCTGTTTCGAAGTGCACGACTTGCCCTGTACCATGTACCCCAGCATCGGTGCGTCCTGCGCAAAAAACATCAACTTGATGATTAGCAACCTTTGATAAAGCTTTTTCCAGCACTTCCTGAACGGTGATCACTTCGCGCTGTCTTTGCCAGCCGTAAAACTGAGCACCATCGTACTCGATACCTAACGCTATTCGCATAATACTTACAATTTGATAAAAGGAGCCGAATTATAAAAAAACCGTAAGTTAATACCAATTATTTATTTTTTAATTCATTCAAAATAATTTGCGCTTGCTGTTTGGCTTCCTCGTTACCCGCTTCCAATATTTCATTTATCAAAAGCTCTGCGTTTTCTTCATCATCCATCTCTAAATAAGTACGAGCTAAATCTAACTGGCTGGACATACCACCTTCTGTTTGGTCAACATCGACAGAACCGCGACTTCCTTCAAGCTCATCAAAGTCATCAAGCCCGACATCTACGTTTAGCTCTTCGGGCAACTCCACCTCTTCACCATCATCCAAATCATCAATCAAATTGTCTACGCTCACAAAGTCCGATTCATCTGGATTCAGGTTTAAATCAAGCTCATCACCTAGTTCATCACCAATGTCTAACTCAGGCTCACTCGATTCTACGGCTTTCTCTTCTATGGACTGTAACGGATCAAAATCGTCTGACAATTCAGATAAAAGTTGATCAAAATCAGCCTGCTCAAGCTCATCAATACGGAATGCTTCTTCACTGGGGCTCGCTGCGGCCGTCGAATTATCAACGGCGTCATCTACATCAGACAAAAGATTATCTATGTCAGATTCGTCAAAACTCATGTTCTGAACGTCTTTATCACCAAGAACCTCTTCCGATGAAACTTCAGGCTCTGCCAATAAACTTTCAATATCTGTATCTAACAAATCATCAGCTTGCTCTACCGCAGGAACGCCATCAGCCAAATCATCGCCCAACTCATCAATATCTATGTCATCCAGCGTCTCGTCGAGATTCAAATCTGGATAAACATCAAGTTCCGCGCTAGCTTCTACGTCAGATACAGGTTGATCGTTATCTGATTCTAATTCTGTTAAATCAACATCATCAAGTTGGCTCTCATCCAGCAACTCACCAATGTCACCAGATAATTCATCTGCTTCTAACTCTGCTTCTGGTTCCAGCTCAGCTTCATGTTCCAGCTCAGCTTCTGGTTCTAACTCTGCTTCTGGTTCTAACTCTGCTTCTGGTTCTAACTCTGCTTCTGGTTCCAGCTCAGCTTCAGGTTCTAACTCAGCTTCTGGTTCTAACTCAGCTTCTGGTTCTGGCTCTGCTTCAGGTTCTAATTCTGCTTCAGGCTCTAACTCTGCTTCAGGTTCTGGCTCTGCTTCAGATTCTGGCTCTGCTTCAGGTTCTAATTCTGCTTCAGGTTCTAGCTCTGCTTCAGGTTCTAATTCTGCTCCAGGTTCTAACTCTGCTTCAGGTTCTAACTCTGCTTCAGGTTCTAACTCTGCTTCAGGTTCTAACTCTGCTTCTAGTTCTAACTCTGCTTCTGGTTCTAACTCTGCTTCTGGTTCTAACTCTGCTTCAGGTTCTAACTCTGCTTCAGGTTCTAACTCTGCTTCAGGTTCTAGCTCTGCTTCAGGTTCTAACCCTATTTCCGGCTCTAACTCTTCTTCAAAACTTGACACATCCTCGACTAATGAATCTATATCGATATCCGTTTCACCTTCTGTCAGAAGTTCGTCATGTGGAGAAGATAGTTCGTTATCCTGTTGCTCTAAAATTTCATTAACGTCGATTGAATCTTCAATAACTGGCTCACTCTCATCAACCAAATTCTCGATGTCCAATTCATCCAAGGCACCTAGAGCATCTTCATCTGCAAGTTCCTGTTGCGCATCTTCGATAAGTTCATCCAAGTTAAAATCATCATCTAATTCTTCTAAAACGCTTTCACTTGCCTGTTCAACCAAATCATCTACATCTAACGAAACTTCGGATTCAGAATCGGCAGTTAAATCCGCATCTTTCACATCATCGATAAGATCATCAATATTAAAGTCGTCTTCGACTTCTACTAGGTCTTCTTCAATTAATTCGGCATCTGCGTTTTGCTCTATCAAGGCATCAACATCAAAATCATCGGAAGCCAATGCATCTTCATCAAGCGCGTCAGTTTCACCGCCAGATTCAATAAGCGCATCGATATCCACATTCTCGGATAGATCTGGTTCATCCGCTTCTACACTTGTAACATCTATTTCTTCTTGGTTTTGAGCGTCATCTATCAGATCATCGATATCAAAATCATCGCCTAATTCACCTGCATCTGATTCTACGGCGGTTCCCGCACTATCAATTAGATCATCTATGTCAAAGTCATCATCATCTAATTGCGAATCAATTTCGTCCATATCTCCGAGATCATCATCAATACCAAGTTCATCCATGATCTCATCAACATCATCTACGCCCGTATCAAGTAATTCATCTTCATCCAGTTCCATTTCTTCATCAGTCGCAGCGTCCTGTAACAAATCGTCAATATCATCACTGCTCAAAATGTTATCTGGATCTACGTCCTCTTCATCTGACTCTGGAATCAAGTCCTCTTCTAACTCAACGTTGTCACTAGACTCATCCAATAACGCATCAATGTCACCTGGCTGGAGAATATCATCGCTATCTGCTGAAACATCTACGTCTTCATCAATCAAGTCTCCTGAACTATCGTCGAGCAACTCATCTGACAGATGATCATCTAGAAGGCCATCATCTGATAATAAGTCATCATCAAAATCATCACCGCCAATGTCCAGATCATCTTCTACGTCTAGCTGCACGTCCTCATCAAGCAAATCATCGCCCATATCCAGACTTTCTAAATCATCTAATGGGTCAGACAAATCCAGCTCTTCTGCACTGAAGGAATCATCGGAAACAGGCGCAGGTGCAGGCATGGCGGTTTGATCAAGAGCTTGAGGCTGTGTTGGAGCAATTGAGGCTGGAGCAGGCGCATTTTTCTTTTTCAACGCAACCGCAATACCAGCTAATAACAATAAAGACATTGAAAGAGTGGTTACAATAATTCCGGTAGTTGTGGCAATCCAATCGGCTAAGGATTCAAATAGGCCCTTCTCCTCAACCAAGGTCGTCGTATTGTCTAGATTTAAACGTGATGTAGCTTCCAACTGCTGCAATAACTTGAGCATGTCTTGACTGATTTTTTGTTCTGCTTGAAGTGCATCTTGCAAAGATTGATTTTGCGCAGCGAGCGCCGTCAGTTTATCCTGCAACTGCTTTGTATCTTCCTGCAACATTTCAACCGCTTCTCGCGATGTATCAAATTGTGTTTGAATGGAGTTTAACTTTACAATTTGTTCTTCTTTGACGGCCTCAAGTTTTTGTTCGATTTCCTGTTTCGCTTCTGTAACATCGCTTTGCTTGGCGTCTTCAATTGGGGCTAATAACCTTTCTTCCTTTGACTCGCTAAATCGTCCAGCAATTCGGTCGGCCCACAGTTCATCGTCTGCATCAGCCCTTTGTTTTGCATATTCAGGTTCAATATCCATCACTTCCGCATGACTCGGAATCTTAAGGTAAGAACCGTTCATTAGGCCATTCAGGTTGTCGTATTCAAACGCTCTAGGGTTTTTCTTTAAGATAGCGACCATAACCTGATAAACAGACACATCATTTCTAACTCTAAACTTATTACCTAAACGCCACATAGTATCTCGGCTTGAAACCGGACCGTACACTTCTCCTTTTGCCCCGTAATCTACTCCTTTCGGGCCCTTTAAACGCGATGTAGGTTTGTCGGCGTGCAAATCCGCCACAAACAGGGTTAACAGAAAAACAAGGAGTATTTTAAAGCTTGAACGCATCGACTAATTCCAAATCAAGTTGGCATGAACAGGTTAATTTTGCTCTTAAAGTTAAACTTTAAACGCAATTATATTCCAACAATCTACTAAACGAATATCCAATAATGAATAACAAATATTTAAACACTTAAAAGATATAAAGCAAAGCTTATACCAACTAAATTCACCTTCTGATTTACCAGTAAGCTCAAAAAATGTCTATTTATTGATGTTTTCAATATTTTGCTGATTTATAAAGGTTTATCGGCCAAAAAAAAAGCCTCTTTAGTTAAAGAGGCTTGATCATTATAGAATGCTTATTTGATTACAAATAATCAGAAATCAAAACTTCCGCAATTTGAATACTATTCGTTGCCGCTCCTTTACGAATGTTGTCTGCGACCACCCATAAATTAATGCCATTTGGATGTGAGATATCTTCTCGTACTCGACCTACAAACGTATCATCCTTGCCACTGGCATGTGTGACTTGAGTTGGATACTCAGTACTATCAGGAATAAGCGTCACACCAGGGGCGGTTTCTAAAACCCCTTTCACATCTTCAGCGGTAACAGGTTGACGTAATTCAATATGTATCGCTTCCGCGTGACCATAAAATACAGGAACTCGAACAGCTGTTGGATTAACTCCTACCGATTCATCCCCTAATATTTTGTGTGTTTCCCAGACCATTTTCATTTCTTCTTTCGTGTATCCGTTATCTTGGAATACGTCGATTTGAGGAATTACGTTAAACGCCATTTGCACCGGGAAATTTTCGGTCTCTACCGGTCGACCATTCATTAACTGTGCAGTCTGAGACACTAATTCATCTACAGCTGATTTACCCGCACCGCTGACCGACTGATAAGTACAAACGTTTATTCTATCTATACCATAAGCATCATGAATCGGCTTTAACGCCACCAGCATTTGTATAGTTGAACAATTAGGGTTGGCAATTATGTTGCGGTTCCTAAAGTCAGCTATAGCATGTGGGTTGACTTCTGGTACCACCAACGGAATATCAGGTTCATAACGATAATGTGATGTATTATCGATAACGACAACGCCAGCGTCCGCTGCAACCGGCGCATATTTGGCGGAAGTAGCGCCACCTGCTGAAAACAGACCGATTTGTGCCTGGCTCCAGTCAAACTCATCAACATTTATCACTTCAACGTCTTTACCATTAAAACTTACGGTTGTGCCTGCGCTTCTTGCACTCGCCAATGGGAATAACTCTCCAACCGGAAAATTACGTTGCTCTAATATTTCAATTAGGTGTTGGCCTACAAGCCCAGTCGCACCTAAAATAGCGACATTGTACTTTTGCTGTGACATGTTCTTCTCAAATTAAGTTCTTTTGGTGAGTGAATATCACCAAATGGTCATTAGTATATTTACACTAAAACTAACGTCTAGACGTCTAAATAGCAAACCCTATTTTCGAATAATGAGTCGTTTCCATTGATTTTTTTTCAACTTTAACTTGCAGCGAGGACCACTCTCTTCTTAACGGATAGTTTTTGCGCAACCAATCAAAGCCATTTTGAGTGAGCAAGTGTCTAAACAAAGCATCATCTCTTCTAACGTCGTACACTAAATGGACTAACTTTTTAAGTTTATCTTGCGACAAATCCCCGTCATCAACAACAACAGATGCAAACATAGGAGCAGGCAATAAATCACTCAATGCTTTTTCTGAATGAATGCCAATTAATTGACAGACCTTGTTATATAGAATTTCGGTTCCTTTTGCCTTACCCTCCAGGCTATAACCAGCGATATGAGCCGTCGCCAAATCCGTATGCTCTATAAGTTCTTGCAGTGGATTAGGTTCACCTTCCCACACATCCAAAACCAGCTTTATATTCGCTTTGCCACTTTTTTTGCGTTCTTTTTGTTCTTTAAGCAAGGCTTTATTATCAAACACTTCGCCACGACATGCGTTGATCAAACACACATCTTCTTTTAACAAATGAATATTAGACTCGTTCAATAAATGAAAAGTTGAATGTCTACAATTTCTAGTTAGAGGTGTATGAAATGTCACTATGTCCGCATTTTTTAGTGCGGTTTCAAGGTCTACATACTTAGTGTCCGGCTCAAAATTGCCTTCCTCCAGACGGACTGGATCACAAAGCAAACACTTAACTCCAAGTTCTTGAAGTAATTTGTATAACGCCTTGCCTATGTTGCCAACACCAATAATCGCAATGGTTCTATTTGATATTTCAAATCTATATTTTTCTGCTAAAACCAGCAATGCGCTTATAACAAACTCCGCGACAGAAATCGCATTACAACCTGGTGCCGAACTAAACGATATACCTTTTTCTGCCAAATATGCTTTATCGATATGATCTTCGCCAATAGTAGCCGTTCCGACAAATTTGAGCTTATTTGCCAACGACAAGAGTTCGGCGTTTACTTTGGTTATTGAACGAACCAGTAAGACATCGACGCCAATCAGTTGCTCAGACGTCAACTCCCGACCTGGAAACCTTTCTATTTGACCCAAATGAGAGAAAAACGCTTCCGCAAAAGGAATATTTTCATCAATCATAAACTTCATAAAATACCGCCAAAATAAAGCATAAAAAAACCCGAAACATTTTAACTATGTTTCGGGTTTTCAAGATAACAAAATTTAACTAATTAGCTAAATCATGCTTAATCTTTAGATCTTTTTAAAGACTAAAGTTGCATTTGTTCCACCAAAACCAAAGCTATTCGACATAGCTGTTGTAATTTCAGCGTCCGTACGCTCAGTGATAATATTCAGGCCTTCTGCTTTTTCATCCAGGTTCTGAATGTTTACTGAAGGCGCAACAAATTTATTTTCCATCATAAGCAGGCTGTATATCGCTTCATGAACACCAGCTGCACCTAAAGCGTGACCCGTCATTGCTTTGGTAGCGCTGATCATTGGCGACTTGCCACCGAATACGTTTTGAATTGCACCTAACTCTTTAACATCACCAACTGGTGTGCTCGTGCCATGCGTATTCAAATAATCAATTGGCGTATCTACGTTTTCAAGCGCCATATTCATACAACGTTCCGCACCTTCGCCGGATGGGGCAACCATATCAAAACCATCCGATGTTGCGCCGTAACCAACAATCTCTGCATAAATTTTCGCACCACGTGCAACTGCATGTTCGTACTCTTCAACAACGACCATACCGCCACCGCCAGAAATTACGAAACCATCTCGATCCGCATCATAAGTTCTTGAAGCTGACTCTGGCGTGTCATTGTACTTAGTTGACAATGCCCCCATAGCGTCAAACATGCCCGCCAATGTCCAATCAACTTCTTCACCACCACCAGCAAATACGATGTCTTGTTTACCTAGCTGAATTTGCTCTAATGCATGACCAATACAGTGTGCAGAAGTCGCGCATGCTGAGCTGATTGAGTAATTTACGCCTTTGATTTTGAACGGCGTAGCAAGTGTTGCCGAACAAGTTGAACTCATTGTACGTGGAACCTGATAAGGACCTACACGTTTAACACCACGTTCACGTAACGTGTCACATGCCAAAATTTGGTTTTTAGAAGAAGCGCCACCTGAACCCGCCAACAAACCAGTTCGAGGATTTGAAACTTGCTCTTCAGTTAAGCCCGCATCTTCGATAGCTTCCTTCATCGCAATATAGGCGTAAGCAGACGCTTCACCCATGAAACGCATGGTTTTGCGATCAACATGTTCAGTCACATCCAAATCGATGTTACCCCAAACTTGTGAACGCAAGTTATATTCTTTAAATTGCTCAGACGCACTGATGCCAGACTTACCTGATTTTAGGCTTTCCAAAACTTCATGTTTATTGTTACCAATACTTGAAACAATGCCTAATCCGGTGATAACAGCTCTTTTCATTTTTTAATCCAATTCTGAGTTAAAATTTTTGCGGTATTCTACGTGTTTTTTAATAATAACTGGTCTAATTTCAGCGAACAAGTGTTAGCTGAATGAAAATTTCACTCATTTGTGTATATCCAAACTTCCAATCTAAGTACAATAGCCACAATTTTAAATACAACTTTAGTTACATGAGCAATTCATCTTCTATAACTTCCGCCCAACTTTCATTTAATGAATTTGGAACGCCCGTATCTTCACAATATGACGACGTATATTTTTCCAATCAAGATGGGCAAGCAGAAACGGAATACGTTTTTTTAGGAAAGAATCAATTACCAGAACGGTGGTTAGATAAAGCCTCAGTAAAAGAAGACTATTTTGTCATAGGTGAAACGGGATTCGGAACCGGATTGAATTTTTTTGTTACCTGGCTTAATTTCATTAATTCTTTCAAATCGAACGACTCTGAATTGAAGTTGATGTTTTTTAGTTTTGAAAAACACCCGCTTACCCAAAATGACTTAAGAATAGCATTAAAAAGCTGGCCCCAGTTTGCAAAGCTTACTGATGAGCTTCTAAGTCAATATCCAGAAGAAATTACGAGTGATACTAAATTCTTGCTTAACAATAATCGGGTTGAATTAAGGCTCATCATCGGCGACGTTAATGAGCGGATACCAGAAATCATGCTGCCCCTTGCCGATGCATGGTATCTAGATGGGTTTGCGCCAAGCAAAAACCCGGAAATGTGGACTCAGAACTTATTTGATCATATAAGCCGACTCACAAAACCGGGTGGCACCATCGCTACGTTTACTGCCGCAGGTTTTGTTCGCCGAGGACTAATTGAGTCAGGTTTTCAAATGCAAAAACATAAAGGCTTTGGTAAAAAACGAGAGATGATCGCAGGACAAAAACCAAATTCAGGTGATGAATGAAAAAGGCAGAATTGCACCGAACTCCACAAGACAACGTAAAATCAATCGCACTTATAGGAGGCGGCATAGCAAGCATTTGTCTCATCATTGAGTTATTTAAAGCTAAGCCCGACCTAAACATAACTTTGTATTGCAAAGATGAAAAGCTCGGAATGGCTGCTTCAGGCAATAAACAAGGCGCTATCTACCCTCACCTACAGGGGAGCAAGTCGCCATTGGCTGAGATAAACTCTCGCTGTTATAAATACGCTAAGTACTTTTACAAAGAGGTGTTAGGCCTTGGAATAGAGTTCGACCATCAATGGTGTGGTGTACTACAGCAAGCCCACACACCGGAGTTGGAACTACGATTTGAAAAAGTTGCAAGCGTTTGGCCGGACGATGCGGAGTTTATTGACGAATATCAGTCTAGCCTTTTTGCTGGCATGGAAACCCCATTTCCAAGCCTTTGGTACAAAGATGGTGGTTGGTTAGCCCCCTTCCAACTCTGTGAAAGTGCCTCAGAAACGCTACCTCAAAAATTTGCCCTTAAAATTATCAATAATGCACACATCAAAGAAGTTAAAAAACAGGGTAAGAATTGGCGTTTAGTGGGTAGCGACCAATCAATTGAAGAGACCGTCGACGTTGTATGCATTTGCTCTGGGTTCAGTTCCAATGAATTTACGCCAACGAGCGACCTCCCTCTTGAACCAATAAGAGGCCAAGTCAGCCGTTTTCATTCAAGTACAATAATGTCATCGTTAAAAACCGTGCTTTGCCACAAAGGATACATCACACCAGCGCAAAGCCAGTACCAATGTTTTGGCGCAACTTTTGATAAAGGCAATAAAACTCAGCAAATAAAAAAGGAAGACGAAAGCGCCAATTTCGAACAGCTTGAGCAAATGTATGCGTCCATGAGTTGGAGCAAAGATCTGGCTAGAGAAGACATCATTGGTAACAAAGCAGGTGTTAGAGCTAACTCTCCCGATCACCTCCCCATTGCGGGGCCGGTTTACCCGAATGATTGGGTAAAAAATAATGTTGACCAAAACAATGGCTTATTAAAGCGCAAAGGTAAATTACCTTTCAAAGACGACCAAGGTGAGCCTTGTTATCAAAAAAACGCTTACCAAGGCATATATACACTAACCGGTTTGGGAGCCCGAGGTCTGACGACTGCACCACTTTTAGCAAAACACGTAACAGAACAAATTTTAGATCTTCCTGCTACATTGTCCGATCGCCTTGTATGTGCTATTTCGCCATTAAGGTATCAAATTAGGGAATTGAAACGTAACAAGGCGAGCCGGTAACTAAGGCTTTTCCATTTCGATAACAACGCGTCTGTTTTCCGCCCTGCCAAGCTCAGTTTGGTTTGTAGCGATGTGGCGCTTCTCACCAAAGCCTTGTGTTGCAATTCTGTCCTGCATTATGCCAAATTCAACAAAGTACTGTTTCACTTGCTCCGCTCGTTTTTGAGACACTTTAAGGTTGGTATATCTCCCCCCCCAAGAACTGCTATACGCATTAACACTAACACTTTCAACGTCGTTATCGTGTTTCAGGTACTCTTGAATCCTTGCCAATTTTTTCTTCGACGCTTTATCTAGTTCAGAGCTGTTATTTTCAAAGTTTAGAACCGTATACGCGATGTCATCAAAACCATAAGGCAACAAATTATCCATGCAATCAAGAAACTGGTAATAATTGTCTCTAAAATTTGTGGCGGATAATGCAACAGACACCCTATCATTCTTATTATGCCAATCTGCATAATACAATGTTGGGAAAAAACCTTTTTCTAGCTCAGTTAACATCACCCAAGCAGATTTTTCATCTACATCTCCATTAAATTGTTTGCGCCACTGAAGTGTAGTTATCGGTCTAGCACCTACACCTGGCTTCCAAGCAGGTGGTACTGAAGAGATTTGCGCCAAAGAATAATCTGCAGGCAAACGTTTTAAATCCAGTTCAAACCCTAAATTAGCAACTTTACCAGCATAACTGGTAAATAATGCGTCACCGTAGTTCGGAATTTTATGATCTAGAGAACAAGCCAATCGTGAATTTTCCGTTAAGCGCCAACGCGAGTTTTCCAAGTCACTACCATAACTACGATAATTAGCAGCAATAGTCCAATCACTCATAACAAGTAAAAAGGAAATACATAACAAATTGACTCTTAACATTTTAACACTCTTAACAAGGCGTAACTCTGAACTACTTTAATTATATAAGGTTCGGCAAAATAGGGATAAGTACTAACTTCAAAGCAAAAAAAGTACCAGCAGTGATAAAATTCCAACTTTAATTAGATAGCATTCTAACCTTTGCTCGTGAGATAATGTGAACAGATGTTTAGATTAATGTGAATGATCCAATTGAGTAATGAAATAACTGCGCCAAACGAAGCTAATAACGAAAAAAAAGAAAAAAGTAATGCGCCCGCCGCCAACACACTAGCAGGTCGTTTTCGAGGGTTTTACCCGGTTGTCATTGATGTTGAAACAGCAGGATTTAACAACAAAAGCGACGCACTATTAGAAATCGCCGCCGTAACTTTAAAGATGAATGACGAAGGTTTGCTGGAAAAAGACCAAACCCTCCACTTCCATGTTAAGCCATTTGAAGGGGCGAACATTGAACAGGCTGCAATTGAATTTAATGGTATTGACCCTTTTTGTGCGTTGAGAGGTGCCGTAGACGAAACCGAAATGGTTAAAGAGATTTGTAAAGCGGTAAGAAAAGGTCAAAAAGCGGCAGGATGTAGCCGCTCTGTTATCGTCGCTCATAACGCAGCATTTGACCATGGATTTTTTATGGCCGCGATTGAAAGAGCAAAATACAAACGTGTGCCCTTCCACCCCTTTGTCACTTTCGATACAACTTCATTCGCCGCTCTGACGCTAGGCCACACGGTTCTGGCTGAAGCTTGTAAACGCGCCGGACTAGGATTTGACAATGCCGAAGCGCATTCGGCCATCTATGACACGGAAAAAACGGCAGATTTATTCTGTTTTATGGTTAACCGATATCAGCAGCTCGGTGGGTGGCCAATAGAGAACCCAGAGGCATCCCCTCCTACGCCAGACGAGAGTAACTCAGAAAACGCCTAGGTTTCGTTTGTCTGTTGCTCTTCATTGCAAAAAAGCTCTACCTGACGATTAGCAAGACGACGTTGCTCCATCACATCGTCTTGCGACAGAACCTTAGGTTGGCCGTTTTCATCCAGTACTCGCACATTTTTAAACGAATCTAACACACTTAAGTTGTGTTTGGCTTTCTGACAATATTCGTCAGCTTTCTGATTTAGCTCTTCAACGACACCTTCGTCAACTTGCTCTCGTTCCAAACCAGATAAGTCATAATCCAATTCTTCGTTGTTCCCTCCAACAACTCGATCACCTTCAATTTCTAGCTCGATGTAGTCGTCTTCCTGAGGGCGATATTCACTAAAAGTAACAACACCATTTTTGTCCACCCATTTGTAGACTTTGATCTTCTCAGCATAACTTAGAGGTATGCTTAATATAATTGTCACTAACAGAGCAAAATACCGCATCTATACTCCTTATTTGTTCCAAACATGTTCTATGATATTGTTCAGTTATATCCCTATTTTAATAGAAAATAAAAAGAAAATTGCATGTCGAATCAAAATAATGACAACGCTAATTCACATCGCGGCATATATTTACTTCCAAACTTGTTAACCACCGCGGGACTCTTTTCAGGTTTTTACGCAATTGTAGGCTCCCTCAAGGGTGAATTTGAACCAGCAGCCATAGCGATTTTTGTTGCTATGATTTTCGACGGTCTAGACGGGCGAGTTGCAAGAATAACCAATACTCAGAGCGCTTTTGGCGCTGAATATGACAGCATGGCAGATATCGTTTCATTTGGTGTTGCACCAGCGCTAGTTGCTTTTAGCTGGGGTTTATCCAGCTTGGGCAAAATAGGTTGGCTAGCGGCATTTGTGTTTGTGGCCTGCGCAGCACTAAGGCTTGCCCGCTTTAATACCCAGGTAAATAGCGCCGACAAAAATTATTTTCAAGGGTTAGCATCCCCGGCTGCTGCAGCTGTCATAGCGGCCACAGTTTGGACTGGCGTAGAGTTTGATATAAACGGACACGATTATAATGTCATTTTGGCCGTCGTTACGGTGATTATTGCTTTACTAATGGTGAGTAACTTCAGGTACAGTTCGTTCAAAGACATAGAATGGAAAGGCCGCGTGTCTTTTGTGGTTATATTAACCGTAGTACTCATATTTGCTTTTGTGGCTGCGCGACCAGCTGAAGTATTACTTACCGTTTTTGTGGGCTATGCGTTTTCAGGGCCATTTATTACCATCAAGGGTAAGCAGAAGTTGAAATTTGAGCATGTCATGGGCGATGCTCAGGATGCCGATTTCAATGATCAAGATGATAAAAAACCTTAAGAAATCCAGTTTACTTGTCGCAACCTTGATATAAGCTACACTGCAAGACAATGGATATCAGTTTGTCCAACAACAAAAAGGGTTACTCCATGGATTTAGTCAATTTTCAGGTAGGGGCGAAGACGGTTGCCCTGCCCATTTTAAATATTCTTCTTACTGAGCGTTACGATAAGGACCTAACCGAAATTCCAAACGAAAACCCTAGCTTCATTGGGGTAAAAGATTTCATGAATCTACCAGTGCCTGTTTTCGATTTGGGAAAAATCCTGAATAAGGCATCAACTGCAGACTCTAATAAAGCACTCGCTGGTCAGCTCATGACATTTAAAGATGACGTACTTAATTGGACAACCGAATTAGATTTAGGGTTAAATAACCAAACAACTGCAGCACCGACGACCCCAGAACAACTTGAATACGCAAAATGGCTTAGCGGCTTTTTATGCGACAACGAAGATCTCTTAGCTCTTTTACAGAGCATTACCGCCCCGATGTCAGAGCTCTATCAACAATTCCAGAATATGCAAATTGATGGTGCCGATGAAGCGTCCTGGACGCGAGCGAAGGTAACCTTAAGTTCGCATATTCAACGTTTGTTTGATTCAGCCATTGAGCAAGTCGAAATGGGCTACAAACCTATCATCGTATTTACGACAACCGATGGCAGAGAACCGCACGTCGGACTTTTGGTCGACAAGGTCGAGGATAGTTTGCATGTGGAAGAATCCGATATCAAAAGCTTGGACACGGTCACGTCTGTCGGATTTCAATTGGACAAACAAACCACCTCAATGATGCAAGGGTTAGTTCAGCTTGAAAACAAGCACAGCCTAATCATCGATCCAAGTGCTTTGTTTATTGACGTTACAGAACTGAATTAGGAGTAACAATGCATTGTCATGAAATAGACTATGAAATCATAGGTAATAGCATGCAAATGGTAGAAGTGGAATTGGATCCACATGAGGCCGTCATTGCAGAAGCTGGAGCCATGAACTACATGGAAGATGGGATTACTTTTGAAGCCAAAATGGGTGACGGCTCAAACGTTGACCAAGGCTTTATGGGAAAGTTATTTAGTGCAGGTAAACGATTAATCACGGGTGAGTCACTATTTATGACTCATTTCACTAACGCCGCTAGTGGCAAGCGCAAATTAACCTTTGCATCTCCCTACCCAGGTACGATAGTACCTCTGGATATGGCTAAGCTGGGCAATGAAGTCATCTGCCAAAAAGACTCGTTTTTGTGTGCCGCGATGGGCACTAAGGTCGACATCGCTTTCAACAAAAAATTGGGCAGTGGATTTTTCGGGGGTGAAGGCTTCATCATGGAACGTTTGACAGGTGACGGTATGGCCTTTGTGCACGCAGGCGGCACCGTTGTGGAAAAAGAGCTAAATGGTGAAACACTTAGGCTAGACACGGGTTGCTTAGTTGCTATTGCAGGAGATATTGAATACGACATTCAAATGGTTAAAGGTTTTCGTAGTATGTTTTTTGGTGGTGAAGGATTGTTTTTGACAACCTTGACGGGACACGGAAAAGTCTGGATCCAGAGCTTACCATTTTCCAGACTCGCAGACCGCATCATTCAACACGCTCCAGGTGCTGGCGGAAGTCGCCAAGGTGAAGGCTCAGTACTTGGCAGCATCGGCGATATGATAGATGGTGATTAAATAGTTTTAGAACAAAAAAATGCCCGGTTTGACTGGGCATTTTTTTATAAATAGGGTTGTGAAATGTAAAGCAGCGCACCAGCCATCAAACCGGCGACAATGTCATCAATCATGATGCCGAGGCCACCGTGAACGTGTTTATCCAGGTAGGATATTGGCCAAGGTTTGATAATGTCAAAAAAACGGAACAAAGCAAAACCTAAAAACAGATTTAACCAGCTAAATGGCACAAAACACATGGTTAAAAAAAAGCCGGCAAACTCATCCCACACAATACTCTTATGATCATGAACACCAATATCATCTGCCGCTTTTCCACATATGTATGGCCCCACCAAACACGTGACTAAAGTTAATAGCCACAGTGCCCATTCAGGTGCATACACAAACATCAAATATATTGGTACTGCCGCTAATGTTCCAAACGTACCAGGGCTGACAGGTGCTAATCCGCTGCCAAACCCCGTCGCTAACAAATGAACCTTATTACACAAATTAAAGCGAGTTTGTTCTGTCATTTTTCTCAGTTATTCAGCAAAGTGCTGATACCCTTCTTGTTCGGGCATGACATAACTCTCATCACCAGACACCAAACTGACGTTAGGTTCACCACTTCGTATTTGCCCAATGCACGTAAACTTAACGCCCATAGCGGTAATGTTTTGCTCTAAGTAACCCTTCTGTTCTTCCGGAACAGTGAATAGAAGCTCGTAATCTTCGCCACCAATTAAGGCTAACTTAACGGCTTCATCATGCTCAACGCAAGCTTTCACATCTTCTGAAATTGGTAACTTCTGCACATCAATCTCAGCAGCCACTTCTGATGCTTTAAGAATATGCCTTAAATCTTGAACCAAGCCATCCGAAATATCGATTGCTGAACTTGCCGCATGACGTAGGACATGACCCGCCGCTAATCTTGCTGCCGGGTAATTAAATCTCTGATCGATTGACTTTTTGTGATGCTCTGGCAATACAAGTTCGTTAAGTTTTGCTTGAACAGCCAATGCTGAGTCACCCAATTGCCCAGTGACGTAAACCCAGTCACCTACCTTTGCGCCGCTTCTCGTCAGCACTTTGTCGTCGGGCACAAAACCTTTCAAACTAATGGTGATAGCCAAAGGACCTTGAGTCGTGTCTCCACCGATAATTTGAACATTGTAGTACTCTGCAATTTCAAACAAACCAGCTGAAAACTCTTTCATCCATTCTTCATCTGCACAAGGTAATGTCAAAGCAAGTGAAGCCCAAGCTGGCTCAGCTCCCATTGCAGCGAAATCGCTTAAATTAACTGCAAGACAGCGATGCCCTATTGAACGAGGATCGGCATCCGAGAAAAAATGAACATTCTCCACCATAGTATCGGTCGCAACGACGAGCAACTTATCTTGAGGTACTCGCGTTAAAGCGGCATCATCACCCACGCCAAGAATGACGTCTTTACGTTGTGGGCCACGATCAGCGAAATAGGTTTGAATTAACTCAAACTCTTTCATTCTAATTCCTTGGGGCTTTTATACCAGAGGGACGCGCAGGTCTGCTTTTGCTCTGTCTAATACGCCATTAACAAATTTGTGACTGTCATCTGCACCGAACTTTTTCGCAAGTTCAATGCCTTCATTAATCACAACTTTGTGTGGCACATCCATGCGGAACTTCAACTCGTAAGCAGAAAGACGCATAATGGCTTTTTCTATTTGATCCACTTCCTCATACGGTCTTTCAGTATAAGGCATCAACGCAGTATCTAACTCTTTAAAATGAGCAGCAACACCGCGTACGATCTCTTTAAAATATTCAACGTCTACTTTGCTAACGTCATTGTCTAACAACATCTGTTGTTCAATGTCGCTAACGTGATTCTGGCTCAACTGCCAAGAATAAATGGCTTGTACCGCCAAGCCACGCGCTTTTCTTCTAGCTGCTGGTTTCATAATCAACCTCTAGATTTGAGCCATTACATTAACCATTTCCAGAGCACCTAAAGCCGCTTCACCGCCTTTATTGCCCGCTTTGGTTCCTGAACGCTCAATTGCTTGTTCAATAGTGTCAGTAGTAATAACACCAAAAGATACAGGAATGTCAAATTCAAGAGATACGTTTGCCAAACCTTTATTACACTCACCTGCCACAAAGTCAAAGTGCGGTGTGCCACCACGAATTACCGCGCCAATCGCAATAATCGCGTCATGATTGCCAGCTTTTGCAATCTTCTTAGCGACTACTGGTAATTCATATGCACCTGGTACGTAAACAACCGTGATGTCGTCTTGATTTACTTCACCGTGACGCTCTAGTGCGTCAACAGCGCCTTCTAATAAACTATCAACAACAAAGTGATTAAAACGGGAAACTACAATTGCAAATTTTTTACCCGTAGCGCGGAAGTTACCTTCAATGACGTTCATTGTCAGACCTTATTTTAAAACTCAAAAAAATTGTGCGCGATAATAACACAAGAATAAATTGGTTGTTAGCCGAAGATCCTTATAGGATCTAATTTATTATTCGCTAACGTACTCAACAACTTCTAACCCAAACCCAGATAGCGCATGGTAGTTCTTAGGCGAGCTTAACAAACGCATTTTAGACACACCTAAATGAGCCAATATTTGTGATCCAATACCTACGTTTCTAGAGGTGCCGGTCCATTTCGCAGGAGCCAGGTTCTCACCTAAGTCTTCAGCTTCAAAACGCTTTACAACATTTATTAATTCTTGCTGGTTTTCTTGTTTACCTAAAAGAACAAATACGCCACCTTCCTGTGCAACTTTCTCCAAGCCATCATCGATAGAGAAACTGCGATTTACACTGCGATCAGAGCCTAGCAGGTCGGAAAACGTATTTTGCAAATGTACACGAACCAGTGGTGCTTCTAACTCACTAATGTTGCCTTTCACTAACGCAAAATGCACTTGCTCGTCGACCGTATCTTTAAACGTCACTAAATCAAATTCACCATGACGTGTCGGCAGCTTACATTTTGCAATTTGCTCCACAGTAGTTTCATTATGATTTCGATATTCAATTAAGTCTGCAATCGTACCAATCTTTAGATCGTGTTTTTCGGCAAAGATCTCTAAGTCTGGACGACGAGCCATAGTGCCATCTTCATTTAGAATCTCTACGATTACTCCGGCATCTGTACGTCCTGCCAAACGAGAAAGATCAACGGCAGCTTCTGTATGGCCAGCACGCGTCAGGACACCACCTTTTTTGGCAACAAGCGGGAAAATGTGACCGGGCTGTACGATATCTGAAGGTTTTGCATCTGCCGCTACGGCAGCCTGAATTGTGCGAGCTCTGTCAGCAGCACTTATTCCCGTTGTAACCCCTTCTGCCGCTTCAATAGAGACAGTGAAGTTCGTCGCGAATTGGGCATTATTATTATCAACCATTAAGGTGAGATTTAACGCTCTAGCGCGCTCCTGAGTCATAGGAAGACAAACCAAGCCGCGTGCGTGAGTGACCATGAAATTGATATGTTCAGGCGTCAACATATCGGCCGCCATGATCAGATCACCTTCATTTTCACGATCTTCATCATCCATTAAGATGACCATTTTACCGTGTCGAATATCTTCAATCAGTTCTTCAGGAGTATTTAGTTTCATTTGAGGTACCAGACTTTTTATTTTTGAATTATTTGATGTAGCCCGCGCGAGCCAGAAGCGACATCGAAACGCCTTCTGACTGCCCAGGTTTTACAAGTTGTTCGACATAACGAGCAATAACGTCTATTTCAACGTTCACTTTGTCGCCAACTTTTGCATTTTGTAGTGTAGTTTCAGAAGATGTATGCGGCACTATGGTTAGTTTAAACAATCCTGCATCAACATCATTTACTGTTAGGCTAATACCATCAATAGTAATAGAGCCCTTTTTAACTATGTATTTTGCTAATCCGTCGGGGATCTTAACCCAGATATCTTTAGCCCGCCCATTATCGATTATGGAAGTTACCGTTGATAACCCGTCAACATGGCCGCTCACCATGTGACCCCCAAATCGCGTTGTGGGTAACATGGCTTTTTCTAAATTTACTTTTTGTCCTGGTGAATAAATACCAAACCCAGTATTTTGAATAGTTTCATTTGATACATCAGCCGCATAACCGCTGGAAAACAACTCAACCACAGTCAGACAAACACCATTAGTCGCAATACTATCTCCCAACTTCACATCTGAAAGATCTAAACTGCCACTATTTATTACGATACGAAAATCACCGCCAGTTCGAACGATGGAGTCAATTTTTCCCGTTGTTTCAATAATTCCAGTGAACACTTGGTTTTCCTGTTTATACGGCTTGTTCGTAGGTGAGTTTCAAGTCATCACCGATAGACACAAGCGACTTCAATTGTAGATTTTGAACCTCTGACATTTTCGAAAAAGGCCCAATTGGTAACATATCTCGTGAATCTTGCCCCATTAACTTAGGCGCTAAATAGACAATCAACTCGTCGTACAACCCTGAATTAACAAAGCTAGCCGCCAACTGCGCTCCAGCTTCTACCCACACGACTCCGAACTCTTGTTGATAACACCATTCGTTTAGGGCTTCCAGATCAAAGCCATCATGACTGCTATAGGGCATTGTTACGACTGAAATGTGACTGAACGGCTCGAATGATGTGGTACTTTCTTTTCGCACCAAGATAACTTGCGTACTATCGTGAAACAGGTCTAAAGATTCAACATTCTGAGCCGTTATTTGCCCCCGACCATCCAGAATAATTTTAACTGGTTGTCTGACCGACTTAATAGTGTCTGTTTTAGGATATTCAAGCGGTAAATCGCTTTGTCTCACATTTAATTTGGCATTATCTGCGATCACTGTTTGCGCGCTTGAAACAATTGCACAGCTTTTTGCCCTATGGATCTGAACATCTCTACGTGCCTGAGAAGAAGTAATCCATTTACTGTCACCGTTATTTAATGCCGTTTTACCATCAAGCGATGCGGCAAGCTTTACTTGAATAAACGGCCTTTTTTGCTCCATCCGTGTTAGAAAGCCCAGGTTTAGTGCTCGAGCATCGGCTTCCAAAATCCCATGTGTAACCTCAATGCCCGCTTCTTGCAACATTCTCACCCCATTACCCGACACTTTCGGATTTGGATCTAACATTGCGATAACGACTTTGGTCACTTTTGCATCAATCAACTTTTTCGCACAAGGCGGCGTACGCCCAAAATGACTGCATGGCTCTAACGTAACGTATGCGGTAGAGCCCTCAGTATATTCAGAACTCAGGCCTTCCAATGCGTTAACTTCCGCGTGCCCAAAGCCAGCTTTTTGATGCCAGCCTTCCCCCAGAATGGCATAATCTTTAACTATCACACACCCAACATTTGGATTTGGAGTTGTTGTAAAACAGCCCTTTGCCGCCAACTTAATTGCGCGGGACATGAACTCATAATCAGCTTTAGAAAATGTCATTAAATTTATTCAAACAAGTTAGATTGTAAGGTGGTAATTTCTTTCTTTTTGTCTGCTTGCTGTCCAATTTTGGCAATCTCTTCTCCAAACTCTCGAATGTCCTCAAATGACCGATATACCGACGCAAACCGAACGTAGGCAACTTTATCAACTTGAACTAGGCCGTCCATGATAAGGTTGCCAATAAACTCAGAGGTGACTTCTCGTTCACCAGTCATGCGAATTTCTTTTTTGATGGACAAAATAAGTTGGTCGATTTCTTCCGTACTAACTGGACGTTTTTCGAGAGCTCGCAATATGCCTGCGCACATTTTATCTTCATTAAAAGGTTCACGTTTATCATCACGCTTAACGACTTTAGGCATGACAAGTTCTGCCCCTTCAAATGTAGTAAAACGTTCATTACATTGGTTGCACTCCCTTCTTCTGCGTACCTGTGAACCACCACCAACCAATCTGGAATCTATGACTTTGGTTTCAGTGGCAGAACAAAATGGACAATGCATACCATACCCTCGAAATTAAAATATCTGTGAACGCAGTTTATGAGTTTGGCTTACAAATCAAATATATTTCAGCCAAAAAAAAGCCGTGATTAACACGGCTTTACATCTTAACACAGCTCACCAACAGCTGGCGAGCGTGCGTTCAATTTGATTACGCATAGACAGGGAAACGTGAACAAAGGTCTTTGATTTTGCCTTTTACCGTCTCGATATTTGCATCATCTTCAATATTGTCTAATACATCACAGATAAGGTTAGTTAACTCAACCATTTCCGCTTCTTTCATACCTCGACGAGTAACAGCTGGCGTACCTAAACGAAGACCAGAAGTTACAAATGGTGAACGAGGATCATTTGGAACGGAGTTTTTGTTCACTGTGATGAATGCACGACCTAATGCGGCGTCAGCATCTTTACCTGTGATGTCTTTATCAATTAGATCAACCAAGAACAAGTGATTTTGTGTGCCATTTGAAACAATTTTGTAACCACGGTCCATCATGACTTCACACATTTTCTGTGCATTTTTAACAACTTGTTGTTGGTACTCTTTGAACTCAGGTTGCAAAGCTTCCTTAAACGCTACAGCTTTAGCCGCAATAACGTGACATAATGGGCCACCTTGGCCACCTGGGAAAACTGCACTGTTTAACTTTTTATAAACGTCTTCGTCACCGCAACCAGAAATGATCAACCCACCACGAGGACCCGCTAACGTTTTGTGAGTTGTCGTTGTGACAACGTGTGCATGTGGAACAGGATTTGGGTATTCACCTGCTGCAATCAAACCAGCAACGTGTGCCATATCAACAAATAGATATGCGCCAACTTCATCAGCTATTTTACGGAAACGAGCCCAGTCTACGACACCAGAATATGCAGAGAAACCCGCAATAATCATTGCTGGCTTGTGTTCACGCGCCAATGATTCAACCTGTTCGTAATCCAACTCTCCAGTTTCTTCATTCAATCCGTACTGAATCGCGTTATACATTTTGCCCGAGAAGTTTACGTGAGAACCGTGAGTTAAGTGGCCACCGTGTGCCAGACTCATACCTAATACTGTGTCACCAGGCTTAACCAACGCTTGAAAAACAGCAGAGTTTGCTTGAGACCCAGAGTGTGGTTGAACGTTAGCGTAATCAGAGCCAAATAGTTCATTCGCTCGGTCAATAGCTAATTGCTCAGAAACGTCTACATACTCACAACCGCCGTAGTAACGCTTTTGTGGATAACCTTCAGCGTATTTGTTTGTTAATTGTGAACCTTGAGCTTGCATAACGCGTGGACTAGCATAGTTTTCTGAAGCAATTAGCTCAATATGCTCTTCTTGACGTTGAGTTTCTTCTTGGATAGACGCCCATAGTTCTGGGTCGAAGTCTGCGATATTCATATCACGCGTTAACATACTTGCACCTCGGCACTGGTTGTTACTAACAAAGGATGTTTTTTTCAAAACAAATAAAAGAAGCGCGTATAATACGCGCTTCTTTTAAAAATGCATACACATTAAACATTAGAAATATTTATAAGTTAAAACCGTTGTTTTCGTTAAAATAATTCAACGTCATCCTCTGTCACTTCTTCGGTTTGGGCCTTTTGGGGTTTAACCAACTCAGTGATATCCGACACCAACGCGCTTAACTTTTTTTGTAAACTCATAATCACATTATTATTATCATCATGAGTCATAACCGTATCTTCTAACATCTTACTAAAAAAGTCTTCTTGCTCTTCAGACATGTCTAACTGATGAAAGCTCAAGCTTATTCTTAATACTATGTCATCAATCAATTTTTGTTTTTTAGAGCGTACATCTTCAACACTTTCGTGCAGTTCAAAAATCACTTCTGTTAATTCATAGTGCAGATTTTCCAATTCCCTTTCACGCAAGAATCCCAAGTATCTCGCCTCTAACGCTTCTATGATCACCGCAATTACATCGATAAACACACCGTACTCTTCAGTTCCCTCTCCCGGGGGATTCATGATTAACACTGAGCAATGCTGATCAGACGCCATCAACCGACTTCCTAACGGGTACAACCGTTTCTTATTATGAGCCAGTTCAAATACTTCCTTAACTATTGGTGAACAAATCCGTGCCTTTTGATCAAAACACACACTGTTGTCGCCATTTTCAAAGTATATCGCCGACATTAAACCTTGGCTTGACAGAAACTTAAATATTGCATCGGCAATTTCTTGTTCTGAATCGCAATGGTTTAATTGTTTTACCATCTGCAAAACGGCTCCATAACTTGACGCCTGAGACATTGTAGTGGTAACAAGTTCGCTTAATTCATTACTCTGTGATTTTAAGTTATTAATCAAAACATTGTATTTGAGCAACGAATCAACCTTACGAACCACTTGTTCAGCTGAAAAAGGCTTAGCAATAAAATCGTCCGCACCTTTTTCGAAACAACTGATGACATTTTCTTCTGCATTGTCGCCTGAAATAAAAATGATAGGCGGCGTAGAGGCGCCATATTCGTTTTTTAAGGTGGTGCAGACATCTCTACCATCAATATCACCTAAGTTAACATCCAATAAAATGGCATTGGGTTTATGCTGACTGCAATAGGTTATGGCTTCTGCGCCGGAAAAAGCGGACACGGCATTGAACTTAATGGAAAGCGAATTTACTAACAGTAGGTTAATAGCCTGATCGTCATCTACCACTAGAATTGTTTTTTTCTCAACCATATAAAACACCCATAAATCCTTTAACCCTGTGTTAACAACAATTTTATTAAATCACGCTTGCTGTGTTGGGAAACGTATTCGCTCAGTTACAGTTTAGTTGTTAGCCGTAAAATACAAAACTTTTTCTATAAATAACCAGTATGACTAGTCAATTAAACACCAAAAACTAATAAATAATTTTGTTATGAAATATTAAAAGCACCTCAATGCCCCTACAATTGAGTCAAACTTCTAATAATTTATACCAATACGGATTATCTGTGTTGAAAACTCATTGGTGATTAACTGACCTAGCTTTATGTTTTTGCATAGATTCAAACGGCTTCTGACTTCCCGTTTTCTTGCTCTTCCCCTACAATACCAATCAAATATTTGAATTTATGGAGTTCTTATGGCGGTATTGCCAGATAAGTTTATTTTTTCTATGAACCGTGTTAGCAAGGTGGTTCCGCCTAAGCGCACAATACTTAAAGACATTTCTCTTAGTTTTTTCCCAGGCGCGAAAATTGGTGTACTTGGTTTAAATGGTGCGGGTAAATCGACCTTGTTACGTATCATGGCGGGCGTGGACACTGAGTTTGAGGGCGATGCAAAACCTCAGACTGGCATCAACATTGGTTACTTACCGCAAGAACCAAAACTAGATGAAACTAAAACGGTTTTAGAAGTTGTTGAAGAAGCGGTTGCCGACGTAAAACATGCCTTAACGCGCTTAGATGAAGTCTATGCTGAATATGCCATGGAAGATGCGGACTTCGACGCCTTAGCAAAAGAACAAGGTGAATTAGAAGCGGTTATTCAAGCTAAAGACGGTCACAATTTGCAAAATCAACTGGACATTGCAGCGGACGCCCTGCGCTTGCCAGAGTGGGATGCTAAGATTGAACACTTATCTGGTGGTGAAAGACGTCGTGTCGCCATTTGCCGTTTATTATTAGATAAACCGGACATGTTGCTTCTAGATGAACCAACCAACCACTTAGACGCAGAGTCTGTTGCTTGGTTAGAAAGGTTCTTACACGAATATGAAGGCACTGTTGTTGCTATCACCCACGACCGTTATTTCTTAGATAACGTCGCGGGCTGGATATTGGAGCTTGATAGAGGTGAAGGCATTCCATGGGAAGGTAATTATTCCAGCTGGCTTGAGCAAAAAGACATTCGATTGCAACAAGAACAACGTGCTGAAAAGTCTCGTCAGAAATCGATTCAACAAGAATTGGAATGGGTGCGCACGAACCCTAAAGGGCGTCACGCCAAGTCAAAAGCTCGTATGGCACGTTTTGAAGAGTTGCAAAACAACGATTATCAAAAACGTAATGAAACCAATGAGCTATACATCCCACCAGGCCCTCGTTTAGGCGACAACGTCATTAGCGTTGAAAATCTAAATAAAGGTTTTGGCGACCGAGTATTAATTGACGACCTCAGCTTTAGCATGCCTAAAGGTTCAATTGTCGGCATCATAGGTCCGAATGGTGCAGGTAAATCGACCCTATTTAAAATGTTAAGTGGTGCAGAAAAACCAGATGGCGGTTCTGTATCCGTTGGCGAGACAGTGTCACTTTCTTCAGTTGATCAGTTCCGCGATAGCATGAACGACACAAATACCGTATTTGACGAAATCTCAGAAGGCTCCGACATCATTTCAGTAGGTAACTTTGAAGTGCAATCTCGAGCATACGTCAGTCGTTTTAACTTTAAAGGCTCTGACCAACAAAAACGTATTGGCGAACTCTCAGGTGGTGAGCGTAACCGAGTTCACTTGGCCAAATTATTGAAAGCTGGCGGTAATGTTCTTTTACTCGATGAGCCAACCAACGATTTAGATGTTGAAACGCTTCGTGCACTGGAAAATGCGTTATTAGAATTCCCTGGCAGTGCCATGGTCATATCGCATGACCGCTGGTTTTTAGACCGCATCGCGACACACATCTTGGATTATCGCGACGAAGGTAAAATAGAGTTTTTCGAAGGCAACTATTCAGATTACGAAGAGTGGTTGAAAAAAACTTATGGCGCGGATGCAGCCGAGCCACATAGAATTAAGTATAAACGATTGAAATAAAATAACTAATCAATCAAACGAAGATAAGCGGAACCCTCAAAGTTCCGCTTTTTTATGCTTGCAATTTGCTAAAATCCTTCCATGCTAGTATTAGTTAAGTGCAGTTAATTCAGAAGGTAACAAAAACAATGGAAGATAAACGCCGTTTCACGCGGATCTTTTTTTCTACACCAGTCGTATTGACCGTTGGAAATAATGTGTTTGGCAGTACTCTTATTGATGTTTCACTGAAAGGCGCCTTAATATCCGCCACGGATGAACTTAAACAGTTCAAAAACCAAGATTGTCGACTTCAGTTTGACCTACCAGACTCGGACATAAGTATAGAAATGTTAGGTCACATCGTACACGTTGAAGATACCACTACAGGAATAGGATGTGACAAGATTGATATTGAAAGTGTTACGCACTTACGACGTCTAATAGAACTAAATATCGGGAATTCAGACTTATTAGACCGAGACCTAGAAAGCCTATCCCATCCCTAACCTATCAATTTATATATTGTTTGGCTCTTTCTCGAGCCAAACTCGTTTCACGCCTTATGTGAAAAATTAGACACCAACTAATCTACAAGTGTTGAAGCGCCTCAGATAGTCTCGAAATTCCAATTACCTGCATTCCAGCTATAGGTTCCTTGGGCATGTTAGATTTAGGCACGATCGCTTTTTTGAAACCGTGTTTTGCCGCTTCCCTAAGTCTTTCCTGACCGCTTGGTACAGGCCTAATTTCACCCGCTAAGCCAACTTCACCAAATACAACTAATTCACGTTCCAACGGATTATCACGAAAACTAGATACCATAGATAATAACAGCGCCAAGTCGGCACTGGTTTCGGTAACTTTTACACCACCTACAACATTAACAAATACGTCTTGATCACCTAACATCAACCCGCCATGACGATGCAATACGGCTAATAACATAGCTAATCGATTCTGCTCCAGCCCCACTGCAACTCTTCTGGGGTGGCCCATTTGGGAATGATCAACTAAAGCTTGGATTTCCACTAAAAGCGGTCGAGTTCCTTCCCACAGCACCATCACCGAACTGCCAGCAGAGTCTCCATCTGCACGATTTAAGAAAATGGCCGACGGGTTACTGACTTCTTTTAGTCCTTTATCTGTCATGGCAAAAACACCAAGTTCATTAACCGCGCCAAATCGGTTCTTGTGGCCCCGTAATGTACGATATCGACCATCAGCGTCACCATCCAGCATTACACTTGCGTCTATACAGTGCTCCAAGACCTTAGGTCCGGCTAGCGTGCCATCTTTTGTTACATGCCCCACCATCACGACTGCTATGTTATTTTGTTTTGCAAATCTTGTCAGGTAAGCGGCACCTTCTCTTACTTGAGATACGCTCCCTGGTGCCGAGCTTATATCAGCAACGTGCATAACTTGAATGGAATCGACCACCATTATCGCCGGCTTCACATTTTGAGCATGAGTACAAATGGCCTCCACACTGGTTTCCGCCAAAACATTAAGTTTATTGGTTGCTAACCCCAGACGATTGGCCCGCATCGCGACTTGCTGCAAGCTTTCTTCACCGGTTATATATAATGTCGACATATGCTCGGCTAAATAACACATAGTCTGTAATAACAGAGTACTTTTACCAGCTCCTGGGCTACCGCCAATTAAGATAGCTGAGCCGGGTACAACCCCTCCGCCCAACACTCGGTCAAATTCCCCATATCCGGTTGAAAACCTAGGAAGTTCTTGTAGATTTATCTTATCGAGAGTTTGTACTTTGTTTTCTACAGTTCCTGCATATCCATCGAAACGAGTCCCACTATTTTTAGATTTGGGTGCAACTCGAAACTCCGACACCGTATTCCAAGCCCCACACTCCGTGCACTGCCCCTGCCACCTAGGAAATTCTGCACCACAATCACTACAGACATATGCTATTTTTGATTTTGCCATTTACCTTCCATCATGCCGCTGGCACAGTTGTTGCTATTCGAATTTATCTGACGTTTAAACGTCGTCGAAGTTGCGTTAATATTAAAATTAGATGAAACCAAACATTTATTCGTAATGTTTGGTCTGTATATTGTCGCAGTATAATTGAGTTGTCTTTTTTAATTAAGAGGTTTGCTGTTCAACTATGTCCGCAGAGTTACGGGAATTTAATAATTTAATTGAAGACCTGAAGTCCGTCGTGAGCCAACCTGACTTTGATTCGAAATTTAAGTCAAAAGCTAAAAATGTGCCCAAAGCCAAGCAATTCCTAATTAAGATGGAGCTTAAGAGGTTGGCCCAACCCTGTAATCGACTGCTCGACCTTAGAGGAAACGTAGCTGGCGAGCCCGTCGAGTACGAACACAAAGGACAAATACACTATTTGGATGAAGTCGCAAAAAGCATCTTTGAAGACCAATTAAAAAAATTTGGTCGGTATACCATTGGTGGTTATGAAGCCGTATTAAACGCGGAGAACAATAATCGAGTATTGCATAAAAAAGAACAACAGCAACGCATTGCAGAGAAAAATGATCAGCAACAATCCGCAAATGACGAATCTATAATCGTCCAAACGCCAGAGCCTGATTACGCGGGCGAGCTGATCCACTTTACCCAATACGGTATTCGCGCAGAAGAACGGATGAATTTCTCAATTGCGGTTGAATTGCAATTTGCCATAGGTGATGTACTAAAAGCCGTCAGCAGCGATCTGTCTGTTAGCGGTATAAAAGTAAAAATTCCTGCCATAAAAAAAGTCGCCATTGGCCAACGCATTGCCATCTATTTGACGGGTCTTGAACAAGAGTTTGAACTTGGCCTGAAAGACGGTATTCAATACGAAGTGGTAGGCATTGATGAAATTAATGCCAATCAAAATTATGTAAGAATGAAAAGAACCTTTGATGAGGATATTGCCGCGTTCGATGAATTTTTGGGGAATTTTATCAACGGTAACAAACGTCGCTATAAGGTTAATTTAGATAACACCTTAGAAGCGGTCAGCATCAAAGGTTACGAGCAATATTATCTGCCCAGAGTTACGACGTTGCCGATTTACCTTAGACAGGTAAAGACTCATCTATTACCAACTTTGACCTTAGCAACGGAAAATAATCGAAGCACATTAGGTTATTTTAGCGATGAAAATAAAAACCTAATCTTTCAACAGATCCTCAATCCAACCAGGTTGGAGCTTTTGTTATCCAGCGAAAAAACGATTAAAGAAACGACACTGTACTGTTTTACTCATGCCAAAGCGGGTCGACTGTTTTACTACTCCGCAATCACAGAAGAATTGACACAAAATGAGGCGATAAAATCAACATTTTTGAGCTTTGGTAGTACAAAAGAAAGTTGGCGAGCCTTTAAGTTACAGTTAGTACCAGCATCGGAACACGACGCACATATTCCTCTTTCTGTTCCAGATTCCGCCAATACAGAAATTAAAAAGCAGAATCAACCACCTTCTCCTAAAGTCGTGGGGCTGCTTAATAACCTAAAATACATAGCGTACCTAACGCCGCTAAACAAACCAGAAGAAGCGAAAAAATACCAGCAGCATTATAACGTAGATCAACCCTTATCTATGCTCAAACAGTTTGGCCACGCCAAATTAAAGAGTTACATGTCTATTGAAGTTGAAACCATTGATTACGTTAATTTACGTTCAGAAGAACGTTATTTGTATAAGTCTCCTGTCAGTGTTGCCATACCCGATTCAGAAGAGACGATATCAGGCAGCACTCGAGACTTTTCACCTCACGGGTTACAGATTGTTTTGTCCGAACCAAGCCAATTTTTAAAAGGAGACATTATAGTCTTAGGTTTACCCGAACTGCAAAAAGTCACAAACAAGTATAAATTAAGAAAACTGCCATATGAAGTTGTCGCCATTTCTCGTGACAAAACTATTATGAACCTTCGTGTGTATGAACCCCGTGGCTTTCACCATGGAAGACAATTTTTTAAGAAATTAATCAGTCAAAATAGAACCAAACTGACCCCAGCCAAAATGGAAAGTCGTTTCCCGGGACTATCATTGGCTTTGAGGAATATTTTCGCACGTCACGTTTGCAATATGCCTATTTACTTTTCCCGAGAAGGCAGCAAATTAGACATAAGTGTCGTTGGCTCCAGTGGCGAAAAAAACGTGTTTATAGAGCTTTTAAAGCAACATCAGCCCGATGGCCATGACATTACGTTATACCCAATTTTAAAGGATAACGTGACGGCGTCGATGTACGGCCCTATGTTAGAAGAAATGGAACGCACCGACACACCAAAAACCGTTGAACTGTACGTAAGATTCAGGAAAAATCAGGCCTCCGTAAAAAGAACTTTTATTTGCCATTATGGAAATCAGTTTTTATCTGAAGATATGTTGAATAGCTTCGTACAAGCAAGTTGTAAGAACGACGTGTTTTTTGCCTTTAGATTATACCTATCTCGAACTGGTCGACCTGACATGGATTATATTGCTCGGGAATTAAGTTATATAGGTAACTACGCTCAACACAGAGCAAAGGCATTAGAGAGTAAATTGTGGAATATAACGGGAATTGGTGACATCATAGATATCTCAGAGGAAGTCATGATTCGCATGGGGTGTGATTCTTCCATTTTACAGAATCAAATCAGTCTCAAAAATTCGATTCTGGGTTAAGACAGAATTATTTAGCCCCAGTAAATTTCTGAACTTTTTTCAACGTTTAACGAGATCGCTTCCTCAGCATCGCTTACTAATACCAATCTGCATAAAGAATTGGTCATTCAGCGAGAATGAAAAAGTGTATAGGCAAGGCATTGATTGCAGACGACACCACGGATGGTGGAGGTAGGGCGACTCAGGAGACAAAGCCGAGAATGGTTGTTCCCTTGTTAAAATCAATAAGGACAATATGCTCCTGCATTGTCCCCTTACCCCACGTCCCTGTGGGGCAACGCAGCATTAAACTCGCCCTTTGGGAACTCACCAGAGCTGCGATAATCGCCCAAAACTTATTTGATGTACGACTGCATGGATGCAGGAGGTAGGGCGACTCAGGAGACCAAGCCGAGAGCGACTATACCTGCACAAGTTTCGATTATTCTCGCAGCTCTGGTGAAGTTCTGAATTGACTAATTCTTTATGCAGATTGGTATAAGTTTGACACCGACCGTGCACGGTTATTCATTGAAGGAAACAAAATTGCGCTTGAGCCGAAGGTAGGAGAAGTGCTTTTAGTTTTAATTGAACAGCGTGGGCAAGTAGTACCAAAAGAAGCGCTTTCCGCAATTTAGTTAGTAACATTCATGTTAGCTCGCTCCATTAACAACCATGACAGAAGTTAAAGCTGAGCTTAGTTCTCTAACCAACTGCCAGTATCATTTAGAAGATATGAGGACGCGTGTTGTTTCTGTCGATAGGAAGTAAAACGAAAAACTAGAGCGAATTACATGGACTGGGAGGTCTTAGAGTATTGTCACAAAATCTTACGATTTAGTACGCCGAAAAAATGACCAGTTGTTATAGTTTGTTAATTATCATTTTGATTTGGGTGAAATAATTTCGATGTCCCTATTTAGGTCTATCTTACTTTCTTGCTGTCTGGTACTTGTAAGTTGCTCCGACAATTCAGATGAAAATGGTGACAATAATACAGAGTATGCCTATAAAACCCCAGTAGAAACATCTGACGGCTGGCCAGTCGAATCATTAGATAATAAAGGATTGAAGTCTGATAGGTTAACAACGCTTGTTAACAATATTCGTACCGAGCAACATGGATTTAAGCATATAGACTCCGTCTTGGTCGCTTACCAGGGAAGCCTTGTTCTTCATGAAGAGTTTAAAAGGGAGCTGGACTTTACTGATAGCTGGGCTGCAAACAATGATCTCAATTTACACATACTTAATTCGGTGACCAAGAGTGTTGTCTCGGCCTTGATCGGTATCGCAATTGACAAGGGAGTGATCTCTGGTGTTGAAGTTGGCGCATATGACTATTTCGCTCATCGACAGCCGATTCCAGAGTTTAATGAACAAAAGGCGGCAACGACTCTGGAAGATTGGTTGACGATGCAGCATGGTTATAAGTGGGATGAGTGGAGTACGTCGTATTTCTCACCTGCTAATGATAATTTTCAGATGAACAATCAAAATGATCCAATTTCGTTTCTGTTTCAAAAAGAGATGGAGGCTGCTCCTGGAACTAAATTTGTTTATTCCACTGGGATCTCTTTTGCTTTAGGTCGTCTGCTTCAAAATGCCACGGGAGCTAGCGTGACTGAGTTTATGGAGCAGAATTTGTTTGATCCTCTAGAGATCCAGTCTTATGCATTTTGGCAGTTAGATGGGCAATTACATACAGGCTCCGCACTTTATTTATCCACGCGGGACTTGGCTAAGTTTGGCCAGCTATTTTTAAACAAAGGCGTTTGGAATGGACAACAAGTTATTTCACAACATTGGGTGGAAACTTCTACCGCTCAGCACTTAGACCTTAATGGTTACGGCTATGGTTACCAGTGGTGGCAAAATACGCATAGTGTTTTGGGACAAGAGATTAATAGTTATAGCGCGCAAGGATTAGGCGGGCAATATGTGTTTATATTTCCCGAGCAAGACTTGGTTGTTGCTTTTATGGGCAGTGCTTATGAAGAAGAAGAGACGGCTGCCCATGATATATGGATGGTGTTGGCTGACTATATATTGCCAACATTTTTATAAGTGAAACACGATCAGACGGAGCGTTTTACCGAAGCATGAGCGAGTCCGATTAGTGCTTCCTTAAATTCCGAGTTAGGCAATATTGAAAGACATTCAATGGCTTTATCCGCTTCAATTTCAGCTTTTTGTTTGGTGTATTCAAGCGCGCCGGTAGCCTTCATCGTGGCCAATATCGAATCAAGGTGCTCCATACCATTTGAAAACTCGATTGCTTCTCTGATTTCTTGTTGACTTGAGCCTTCGCTGTGCCACATGGCATATAATAAAGGTAGAGTTGGTTTGCCTTCTGCTAGATCATCGCCAACATTCTTGCCCATGTCACTGGCTTCTGATGAATAGTCCATGACATCGTCAATTAATTGGAAGGCGGTACCAAGGTGCATGCCATAAAGACGCATGGCTTCTTCTGTGGTATTTGAAGTTTTTGAGATCACGGCAGCTAACTGTGTAGCTGCTTCAAACAAGCGAGCCGTCTTACCATAAATAACGTCAAAATAACTCTGCTCTGAAGTTTCGGGATCATTACAGTTCATCAACTGTAATACTTCACCTTCTGAAATAACGTTTGTTGCATCGGCTAATATCGACATGACTCTCATGGAGTCCAGTGTCACCATCATTTGGAATGAACGTGTATATAGGAAGTCACCAACCAAAACACTCGCCTGATTTCCGAAGATCTCATTTGCGGTTTCTTTTCCTCGGCGCATTGTCGATTCGTCTACGACGTCGTCATGCAATAATGTCGCTGTGTGAATAAACTCTATGATTGCTGCCAGAGTGTGGTGCTTGTCACCTTGATAACCTAACGCACGCGCTGCTAACACTGTTAACATTGGACGTATGCGTTTCCCACCACTATTTATAATGTAAAATCCGAGTTGGTTTACTAAGGCCACATCAGAGGAAAGTTGAGTAGTGATACAGGCATTGACCGATTGCATGTCTGCTTCGGCTAAATCAGTAATAGTTTTTATATCCATCTACCGCAAAAATTAATTCGAGAGTTATAATTAGTGCGGAGTGTACCTGACAAAATGGAATATCTAAATAATTTATCGGTGAGAGGTGCAAAAAGGCGCGTTGATCAACGAATTTGTGGGTTTGGATCCTAATTTTAGAGAAAAAGGATCCTTTTTAGATTGAACCTGTTATTTTTTATAAAAATTAGTGAATTTATGCTTGCGTCTAAAATGCAAGTCCTTTAGAATTCGCGCCCTGTTTTACAGATTTAATTTGTGCGAAGAACGCACAGGAGACGGAGTAATATGTACGCGGTATTCCAAAGTGGTGGTAAACAACACCGTGTTGCTGAAGGCCAAACCATTCGTCTTGAGAAACTTGACGTAGAAACTGGTTCTACAGTTGAGTTTGATCAGGTGTTATTAGTTGCTAACGGTGACGACGTTAAAGTTGGTGCGCCTCTAGTAGCTGGTGGTAAGGTTACAGCTGAAGTTGTATCTCACGGTCGTGGTGAGAAAATCAAAATTGTTAAATTTAAGCGTCGTAAGCATTCACGTAAACAAGCGGGCCATCGTCAATGGTTCACTGAAGTGAAGATTACTGGCATTAACGCTTAATTAAATAGAGGTACTTTAGAATGGCACATAAAAAGGCTGGTGGTAGTACTCGTAACGGTCGTGATTCAGAAAGCAAACGCCTAGGTGTTAAGCGTTTCGGTGGTGAGTCAGTTTTAGCTGGTAACATCATCGTTCGTCAACGTGGTACTAAGTTCCACGCTGGCTCAAACGTAAGCATGGGTCGTGACCACACATTGTTCGCTACTACAGACGGTAAAGTTAAATTCGACGTTAAAGGTCCGCTTAACCGTAAATACGTGAGCATTGTTGCTGAATAATTTCAGTCAACAAGTGACAGATTTGAAACCCCGCTGACGCGGGGTTTTTTGTTTGCGGCTGTACCTAGCTGGCAGACAAAGTTGAACAGGCATATAGTTGTAGTTATTTGATTGTTGTTTGTTTCGGTTGAACCTCTTCAATTAATAATCAAATAACTATCACTCGTTTAATAAGGGTTGATGAGCATATGAAATTCGTAGATGAAGTAGAAATTAAAGTTGACGCTGGTGACGGTGGTAATGGTGCCGTTTCGTTTCGACGTGAAAAATATGTCCCAATGGGTGGGCCAGATGGCGGTGACGGTGGCGATGGCGGCGACGTATTCTTATTAGCCGATGAAGGACTTAATACTTTAGTCGACTATCGTTTTGAACGATTTCATAAGGCCCAGCGAGGCCAAAATGGCATGGGACGTAACTGTACGGGCTCTCGTGGTGAAGATTGCATTTTAAAAGTTCCAGTCGGTACTCGAGCAAAAGATATAGATACTGGTGAGATCATTGGTGACCTTACCAAACACGGACAAAAGTTATTGGTTGCCAAAGGTGGTTTCCACGGCTTGGGTAATACCAGATTCAAGAGTAGTGTTAATCGTGCTCCGAGACAAAAAACAAATGGAACAGAAGGTGAAGTGAGAAACCTTCAGTTGGAACTTTTATTGTTGGCTGACGTAGGCATGTTAGGCTTGCCTAATGCGGGTAAATCCACATTCATTCGTTCTGTATCCGCTGCCAAACCAAAAGTGGCGGATTATCCATTTACAACGTTGGTGCCAAATCTGGGGGTGGTAAGAGCGGGTAGTTCGTTCGTAATAGCAGATATTCCTGGACTGATCGAAGGGGCTGCTGATGGTGCGGGTTTAGGTATTCGTTTTTTACGTCATTTAGAACGTTGTCGCGTCTTATTGCACCTGGTAGATATTATGCCGATTGATGGCAGTGATCCTGTTGAAAATGCGCGGGTGATTGTAAGCGAATTGCAACAATACAGTGCTAAACTAGCAGACAAACCTCGTTGGTTGGTATTCAACAAGATTGACTTAATGCAAGCTGATGAGGCAAATGAGTTGTGCCAGTCTATTGCGGAGCAATTGGAATGGGATGGCCCTATCTATCAAATTTCTGCTGCAAATGGTCTTAATACAAAAGATCTCTGTAATGATATCGCTGAAGCATTGGAAGAAATGCCTCGCGAAATTGTGGAAGACAAAGAAGAAAAAGTAGAGTTTCAGTGGCAAAATTATCATGAAGAGGCAACGTCTGAATTCGACGATGATCTGGATGATGACTGGGACGAAGATGATTATGATGTTGAGGTTATTTACAAGCCTTAATTCAAAACATAGATTTCAATTCGTATTTAACAGAGTTTTATTACCTTTATGACTAAAATCTCCCTGATAGCCGCGATGGCAAATGATCGCGTTATAGGTAAAGACAACGATATGCCTTGGCATATGCCAGCAGATTTAAAGCACTTTAAGCAAGTGACCATGGGTAAGCCTGTGATTATGGGTCGTAAGACTTATGAGTCGATTGGCAGGCCACTGCCTGGGCGCACTAATATTGTGATCACGCGCAATTTAGATTGGAAAATTGACGGCGTAGAAGTCGTCAATTCCCCGGAAAATGCACTAGAATTATTACAAGATGTGGAAGAGGTAATGGTAATTGGTGGTGGAAACATCTATCAGCAGTTTTTGCCGAAAGCAGATTGTTTATATTTGACGTTTATTGATTTAGAAGTGGAAGGAGATACTAGGTTTCCGGATTGGAAACAGAATGCGGAATGGACCTTAATTGAGCAGCAAGAGTTTGCAGCTGATGATAAAAATCCGCATCCATATCAATTTGTTACTTTGAAAAAAAATGTAGAGTAATGCTGAGAATACTGGCAATGATACTTGAATATGTGAGTCACTATGGTAGTGTCAACACAAAAATGATAAGGCGAGAATGTTTATGAAGTTTTTAAGCACAATTTTAACTTTAACCCTTACTTTGGGCACCTTGACCTTAAGTGCCCCTGCTAAAGCTGCAGACGTAGAGTCTTTGTTAGCCGGTTTGTGTGAAAATGTCGCCACCGATAATAAATCTCGTCTTCGTAAAAAATTAAAAGAAGCTGGTGTTAAATTACGTAATATCTATGATGGTATTACCTGTGGCGGTGAGCCATTGGTTCGTTACGCGATGATAAAAAATGCTCAGAAAGCAGGTACGTTTATTGTGAAACGTATGCCAGCGTCGCACTTTGGATCTTCTGGGGATCTAGACTGGGCTAATGCGAATGGCCATGGTGGTTCTGCGATTGCTAAAGCTATCCAAGATCGCTAATCATTTTTAATAAAAATAAAGCCGCCTTCAAGGCGGTTTTTTTGTATCTGAATTTAGCCAATGAATTATGATGTTTTAGCGCGGAATGAACTCAAAGTCCTGAATCGATTCGATTGGTAGAGGTCTACTGATGTAATAACCTTGGGCATACCGAACGCCCATGGTTTGTAGCGCATGAAAGATCTCTTTATTTTCAACAAATTCTGCAACACTGTGTTTTCCGAGCGCCTGGGCAACATTTGCAATTGCACTGACCAGAGTTTTATCAGCTTCGTTATTATTCATGTCCTTTACAAAGCTGCCATCAATTTTCACCGAATGCGCTGGTAGCTCTTTAAGATAGGCAAATGTACTGAAGCCCGTGCCAAAGTCGTCTATTGAGAACTGACAACCTATATTACTAAGTTGTTTGATCATTCTCCGCGTGCCACTCACATTGGTCAAACTTGCAGACTCTGTAAGTTCAAAAATGATCTTACTGCCTTCCACATTATGCTGTTGTAGTCGCTCTTGAATTAAAGGTAAAAGTCTTTCATCAGAAAAGGCCTGCGCTGACAGGTTAATAGCTACCTTATGTAAGATAGGATTTTCTGACGCTATTCTAATCGCCTGATTAACGACTTGGTGGTCTAAGAAGCTAATATCTTCTGCTCGTTCTAACGCCGGAATAAACTCGCCGGGATAGGTTAGTTGCCCGTTAACACACAGGCGAACGAGTGCCTCGTAATAGGCTACTTTATTCTCTTTTAGATCCCAGACTGGTTGGAAATGCAGTACAAGTTGATCATTGATCACGGCTTCCTGCAGGCGGTGAACCCATTTCATATTATCGAGTTGCTGCTTAGATTCAGAGTCCGATTCCAGATAACAGTGAGTTTGATTACGCCCTTTGTTCTTTGCGACATACAACGCAATATCAGCCTGCCTCAAGTACTCTGGTGCTGTTGCACGGCCATCAATTTCTGATACACCAATACTGGCAGATACTTTGTAGGTATTATTACCAAACTGAAAGTGCGCATCTGCGATTTGGCGGCAAATGTTCTCGCCTATAAATTTCGCATCATTAACTCGTGTTTCGGCTAACAAAATGACAAACTCATCACCACCAACACGACATAGAATGTCAGAGTTACGTAGACGCTGAGATAAAATTTGAGAAACTTCTCTTAAGACCATGTCACCCATTTGATGGCCTTCGGTGTCGTTGATCACCTTAAAGTGATCAAGATCGATATACAGCAAGCAGTGTTTTTCATTACCTCGTGACGCGAGCAGGGTCAATCTGTTCAGCTCGTTGTCGAAGTAATATCGGTTATACAAGCCTGTTAACGTATCATGCAGGGCAAGATGGTTTAATTTTTCTTCGGCCTTTTTTCGGTCGTCAATATTATCTATTGTGGCCGTTAACCCTTCAACCTGCTCATCCTTTATAAGTTGATGCAGTTTTATTTCTACCCAAACGTTTGTATCGTAAACGGTTCTTATTTTGACCTCTTCAGTGGATGAGGTCTCGTGACACATAAGTAAGTTATTCAACTGCAGCGAAAATTTATTGGCGCCAAGCTCATCTACATCGATGAACTCCATCAAGCTTTTGCCCAATGAATCCTTAATTTTGAATCCGGTAAGGTCAAACCAAGCCTTGTTTAAAAACTTTATTCTTCCCGACTTATCTAATTCAATCACAACAGAGCTTAGGTTTTCTAATAATTTGGTATGGGCAGAAAATAACGTCTTAAATTTTGCCTGACTATTTTCGAGCTCATTTACTTTGATTGCAAATTGCTGGTTACTGATCATGAAATCGTTACGACGCGCCGCTCGCTCGCAGATATTCAATACGCGTGAAGGATTAATAGGGTTGTAAATGAAATCACTGGCACCGTGTGTCATATAAAATTCTGCAGCTTCAATATCATTCCTTGGAATGATCATTACAACAGGGATTTCAGGTTTTTCATGCTGCACGGTTTGCATTAATGCAGATGCGGCTTCGTTATCTAAAGAACCATCAATGATAATGAAGTCAAAAGATTGCTGACGAATCAATGCTAGTCCTTCTTTGGCAGAATTAACGGTGAATGTTTCAAATCTGTCTTCCAGCAATGATTCTAATTGGTTGCTTAAAAAATTATCCGATATGACGTTGAGAGAGGTAAGTTTGCTGTTGATTGGTAGGGAAAGTGAGAAGGCATCGGCGAGAATTTCGTTTACTCTAGAAGATTCGCTCTTGGTCAAAACCGCATTTATTCCAAATGATTTTGCGGTCGCCTCTGCTATTCTTTCACAATGGGTATCGGTGAGCAGGACAATAGGGATTTTTCTATCACAAAGATAAATATCAGACCGGATTAAACTTGAAAGACACCAACCATCGACTTGACCAATGTTTATATCGGATATGATAAAGTGATAGTTATGTGTTTTGAGTTTATCAATCGCCTCAATACTATTCGGGACACTGTCAATCTTAAATAATTGTAAACTGCTGATTCGTTGGATTAGCTGTGCTTTGTGTTGAACATCTGATGTTATTAACAACAACGGAAGTTTGTGATCCATTTAAACGATACCACTTATTATTATTTTTGGCTGCCGCGCCCGCTTGGCGCAATCCTCCTACTTTATAAATATTGCTCGCAATAAACAAGTACCCCAAGTTTAATTACCTAAGTCGGGAAAATACATAGTGATGTCTTAACATTGCATTAATTTGTTAGTCGTTGTGTTAACTGAAATTTATCGAGATTTATGCGAGAAATTTCGAACTTTAACTAGAGCTATTTGTTTCTCTGAAACTCGCATTATTAGCTACTTTGAGTATATAATCCGCACCAAATATTTTGGCTCCAACTACAAACATCCGAGGTTATTAGTGCAAGTTGCAGATTTCCATTTTGAATTACCTGAAGAGCTTATTGCTAAAGCGCCTAAACAACAAAGAAGTAGCAGTCGTTTAATGTGCGTCGACGGTAATAATGGACAGTTACAACATAAGCAATTTGAACAACTGTTGGAACAGATTAATCCGGGTGATTTGTTAATTTTTAATAATACACGTGTAATTCCGGCTCGCCTTTTTGGGCAAAAAGAATCGGGTGGCAAAGTAGAGATTTTGGTAGAACGTATTCTCGATGAACATTCTGTTTTAGCTCACGTCCGAGCCAATAAGTCGCCTAAACCTGGCAACCTCCTAATACTTGAGGGCGAAATAAAGGCTGAAATGATCGGTCGACTAGAAGATCTTTTCGAGTTGAAATTTCTAGGTGGTGAAACCGTTTTGGATGCATTAGAAAGAAAAGGTCATATGCCGCTTCCGCCTTATATTGATCGTCCTGATACTGCCGATGATAGAGAGCGATATCAAACCGTTTACAATGAAAAACCAGGGGCTGTTGCCGCACCGACAGCAGGTTTGCATTTCACAGATGAGCTATTAGAAAAGATAAAGGCTAAAGGGGCCAATATTGAATTTGTTACCTTGCATGTGGGCGCTGGCACTTTTCAGTCGATCAGAGTGGATAACGTTAAAGAGCACACCATGCATTCAGAGTATGCTGAAGTGTCACAAAACGTGATTGATGCTGTTGTTAAGACAAAACAATCGGGCAATAGAGTTATCGCCGTCGGGACAACATCTGTTCGCTCTATTGAATCTGCCGCTTGGAAAAGCGGTATGGAAACCGGTAAATTTGAGCAATTGGTACCATTGTTTGGGGAAACCGATATTTTCATTTATCCAAGTTTCGAATTCAAAGTTGTAGACGCCATGGTGACCAATTTTCACCTCCCTGAGTCTACTTTAATTATGCTAGTTTCGGCTTTCGCTGGAAAAGAACATATTTTGAGTGCTTATAACGAGGCTATTCAGGAAAAGTACCGTTTCTTCAGTTACGGTGACGCTATGTTTTTGACAAAAAAACAGAATTAACCCTAGGTTTCAAAGTTGATTAAGTGCGCGTTTTTAGTTGATTAGACGGCGCATTTTATATCAAGTAAATCGAACAGCATGAAACTTGGGCTTCAATACCCCGATTACCTGTTTTTCACTAAAACTTTGGTAGTACAGCTATTTATTTGAAAGGCGGCCGATGCTCGCATCTTCTAGTGGTTTGGGTATATAATGCCCGGCATTTTTGTATAGTTTCATTTTCGTCATGCAGTGGCGTTTGATGTTAGAGAAAAGTAATGAAATTTGAATTAATAAATACTGACGGTAAAGCGCGCCGCGGTAAATTGCATTTCGACCGCGGTGTGGTTGAAACGCCTGCGTTTATGCCTGTTGGCACTTATGGCACAGTTAAAGGTATGACGCCGGATGAGGTTAAGGAAACCGGAGCACACATTTGTCTGGGGAACACTTTCCACTTAATGTTGCGTCCTGGCACTGAGATCATTAAAAAGCATGGTGATCTGCATGATTTTATGAACTGGGATAAGCCTATCCTAACCGATTCAGGCGGTTTTCAGGTATTCAGTCTGGGGGATTTACGTAAAATCACTGAGGAAGGTGTGGAGTTTCGTTCTCCAATAAACGGTGAAAAAATCATGTTGACGCCTGAGCGCTCTATCGACGTTCAGCGCGATCTTGGTTCAGATATCGTCATGATCTTTGACGAATGCACACCTTACCCAGCGACTTATGAAGAAGCGAAGACCTCAATGGAGTTGTCATTGCGCTGGGCAGAACGTTCCAAAAAAGAACATGGCGATAGCGAGTCTGCGTTATTTGGTATTGTTCAGGGCGGTATGTATCCAGACTTGAGAGAAGTGTCATTAAAGGGTCTTGAAGAGATAGACTTTGATGGTTATGCCATTGGCGGCTTGTCGGTAGGTGAACCTAAAGAAGACATGATCAATATTCTTGATACTACCGCTTACAAACTTCCAGAAGATAAACCGCGTTACCTAATGGGCGTTGGTAAGCCTGAAGACATCGTAGAAGCGGTAAGACGTGGTATCGATATGTTTGACTGCGTTATGCCAACGCGTAATGCCCGTAATGGTCACTTGTTTGTGACTGATGGTGTGATCAAAATTCGAAACGCGAAACACAAAGATGACACGTCAACGCTGGATTCAGAATGTGATTGTTACACCTGTGAAAACTACTCTCGTGCCTATTTACATCACTTAGATAAGTGTAATGAGATTCTAGGCGCACGTCTAAATACCATTCATAACTTACGTTTTTATCAGCGAGTGATGCAAGGGCTTCGTGATGCTATTGCGGAAGATAAACTTGATGAGTTCGTGGCAGATTTTTACGCAAAACGTAACTTACCGGTACCACCTTTATCCGACGAAGGACTATCGTCAGAAAGCTAATCGGATAAAAAAGAAGGTTGGGCATTGTGAACAATGCTCAACGTCCTTATATAGAATTCCATTGTTTAAAAAATAAAAATTTTAAGAAGTTTAGGGGAAAAAGAATGAGCTTATTCATTTCTAATGCATACGCAGAGGGTGGCGCTGCGCCACAGGCAGCTGGACCAGACATGTTGATCATGTTGGCCATCTTTGGTTTGATCTTTTATTTCATGATCTACCGCCCACAAGCAAAACGAGTTAAAGAGCATAAAAACCTTGTGAGCTCGTTAAGCAAAGGTGACGAAGTTTTAACGGCTGGCGGCCTGATTGGTAAAATCACTAAAGTTGCAGATGATAAAGACTTTTTACGCATCGAGTTAGCTGAAGGCACAGAGGTGATGATTCAAAAAGCATCAATTAATTCTGTGTTGCCAAAGGGCACAATCAAGTCTATTTAATCCTGTTGAACAGCCTGCAATTATACAGGCTGTTTTCATTTTAATAATAATAAATTCAAAAGGGTTCATACGTGTTAAACAAGTATCCACTTTGGAAATATATAATGGTGGTGATGGTGTTGCTAATAGGCGGCCTTTATTCAGCACCAAACCTGTACGGGGAAGATCCCGCAATTCAAGTTTCTGGCCTTCGTGGTGCTGAAGTTAACGCGGCTATTTTGGACACTGTGATTGAAAAATTAGACAGTGCCAACATTGGTTACAAAAAAACAGAAATGAGTGACGGCCGTATCCTTGTTCGTTTAAATAACCAAGAAGATCAAAACATCGCAAAAGAAGCCATTGGTTCTAGCCTAGGTGAAGACTACGTAGTAGCACTAAATTTAGCACCGGCTACACCTGAATGGTTACAAGCATTTGGCGCTGGCCCTTTAAAACTGGGTCTTGATTTACGTGGTGGTGTTCACTTCCTGATGGAAGTGGATATGGACGAGGCGATGAATAAATCCTTTACCCAAATGGTTCAGGATTTTCGTAGTGACTTACGCGAAGAAAAAATCCGCTATCGTTCAATTCGTTTGAACAGCAAAGGTGATGCTGTAAGTGTTCAAGTTCGAAAAGCAGAAGATCTTGATACGGCCAGACGTTTCCTTGCTAAAAAGTATCCGGATTTGGTCATCATTGAAGATAGTTATACTAACGAGCCTGACTTACTTGTTTCTATGAGTGAAGCGAAAATAAAAGAAACTCGCAGATACGCTGTAGAACAAAATATAACCATTATCCGTAACCGTGTTAATGAGTTAGGTGTAGCTGAGCCACTAGTACAACAACAGGGGCAGGACAGAATTGTCGTTCAATTGCCTGGTGTTCAGGATACGGCTCGCGCTAAAGAGATCCTTGGTGCAACGGCAACATTAGAGTTTAAGATGGTGTACCAAGAAGGTGATTTGGCAGCTGCATTGCGAGGTCGAGTTCCCGCTAAAGCCAAGTTATATGAGAGCAATAAACGTGGCCCTGTGTTACTTGAGAAACAAGTACGTTTGACTGGTGATCATATTGTTGACGCACAAAGTTCTCGTGATGAATACGGTTTACCTCAGGTAAATATTTCTCTGGATGCCAAAGGCGGTAACAAGATGTCTGCCATGACCAAAGACAACATTGGTAATCCGATGGCAGTAGTATTTATTGAATACAAGCCTACTGAGAAAAAAGACGAAAATGGTGTGGCGATACTGAAAAAGTATGAAGAAGTTATTTCCGTTGCGACCATTCAAGCTCGTTTAGGGCGAAACTTTGTAATTAATGGTTTGGGTTCACCTGCTGAAGCCCATAACTTAGCACTAATGTTGCGTGCTGGTGCATTGATTGCTCCAATTCAAATTGTTGAAGAACGTACCGTTGGTCCAAGCTTGGGACAGGAAAATATTGATGCTGGTTTAAGCGCCGTGTTATTAGGCTTTGGCCTAGTGTTAATATTCATGTTGTTCTACTACAAGAAATTCGGTTTAGTGGCGAACATGGCGCTAGCGGCCAATCTCGTAATGATTGTTGGTGTCATGTCTATGATCCCGGGCGCAACATTAACCCTACCTGGTATAGCTGGTATTGTATTGACGGTTGGTATGGCCGTAGATGCCAATGTACTGATATTTGAGCGTATTAGAGAAGAATTAAAAGAAAATCGTAGTCCTCAGCAAGCCATTCATCATGGTTATGACAGCGCGTTTTCAACCATTGCGGATGCCAACATTACGACCTTCATAGCGGCTATCATTCTGTTTTCAATTGGTACCGGTCCAATTAAAGGTTTTGCAATTACTTTAGCTATAGGCATCGCCACATCGATGTTTACTGCAATTGTTGGAACACGTGCCATTGTTAACGCTACCTGGGGTGGCAAACGCATAGACAAGTTGTCTATTTAGTAAGACGGGAAGTATCACATGCAATTATTAAACTTAACTGAAACTGTTAAATTCATGTCGATTCGCCGTATTACAATGGCGTTATCGATAATATTAATTTTAGCCTCATTTGCTTCGTTTTTTACTCGAGGTTTGAACTGGGGACTCGACTTTACCGGCGGCAGTCTGATCGAAGTCGCTTTTGAGCAAACGGCTGATCTTAAAAAGATACGCCAGGTTATGGACGACAATGGATTTGGCGATGCAACGGTACAAAACTTTGGTTCAAGTCGTGATGTTTTGATCCGTTTAGCACCTCGCGGTGAAGCCGGAGAAGATGGTAAAAAAGTTGATGCAAAAATGATTGGCAATACCATCATGACAGCACTTCAATCCATGGACTCTTCGGCAACCATGCGTCGAATTGAATTTGTAGGCCCAAGTGTCGGTGACGAGTTACGTGAACAAGGCGGCTTGGCCATGTTAACGGCCCTTATCTGTATCTTGATTTACGTTGCGTTGCGATTTGAATGGCGTTTTGCGCTAGGTTCGGTCTCGGCTTTGGCGCATGACGTTATCATTACCTTAGGTTTATTCAGTGCTTTGGGTATCGAATTTGATTTAACCGTACTAGCGGCCATACTGGCAGTAATTGGTTATTCACTGAATGATACGATCGTTGTATCTGACCGTATTCGTGAGAATTTCCGAAAAATTCGTCAAGGCGAACCTGAAGACATTATTAACATTTCATTAACGCAAACATTAAACCGTACTATGGTGACGTCAATCACTACTGTGCTGGTATTGTTGGCGTTGTTAATTGTTGGTGGTGAGTTAATCAAAGGTTTTGCCACTGCGCTGTTGTTTGGTGTTGTAATTGGTACATACTCTTCGATTTATGTTGCCAGTTCTATCGCGCTTAGCTTAGGTATCAGTAAAGAAGATCTGATGCCAACAGAAGTGGAAAAAGAAGGCGCTGATCAAGAAAACATGATGCCTTAGAAGCGATTAGTAGTTAGTTATCTAGTTAATTTAATAAACGGTGAACGAGAGTTTACCGTTTTTTGTTAGGAGAATAATATGCCTTCATTTGATGTAGTTTCGGAAATTGATGTAAACGAAGTTAGAAATGCGACAGAAAACTGTACAAGAGAATTATCTACTCGTTTTGATTTTCGCGGTGTTGATGCCTCGTTTGAATACACTGACGGACAAGTAAAGATGACCGCAGAAGGGGAGTTCCAGCTAAAGCAGATGTTAGATATGCTTCGTTCACAATGCACGAAACGCAATATCGATCCTTTGTGCATGGACACTTCAAGTAAGATTGAAATAACGGGTAAAAGACACTTTCGTTTCATCACTTTCAAACAAGGTATTGAACAAGACGCCGCGAAAAAGATGGTGAAATTGATCAAAGAAGCGAAAATCAAAGTTCAAGCTGCTATTCAGGGTGATAAAGTTCGTGTAACGGGTAAAAAGCGCGATGATTTACAACAGGTCATGCAGATGTTACGCAATGCAGAGTTAGGCTTACCTCTACAGTTCAATAACTTCAGAGATTAACACTTTCATTCGTTGAAGTGTTTTTGTTAATCAAATTTGGCTGCCATATCAGGTAGCCAGATTTGCTATTATTTAATCGTTTTCATACAAGTTCACAACTTCCTCAAAGTAAGCGCAAGACAAAACTACTGACAAGATATGTCCACTATACTGTGTTCTATAATTGATAGTTAGGACTAAGCAATGAAGCCAATTTTCACGCCTGGAAAAAATATCGCGATGAAGGTACCAAGCCACGAATACAAAAACGTGGTTCATTTTTATAAGGATGTTCTTGGCCTAAACGAAATAGAAAATGCACCTCTAGATGATTTCGAGTCCATCGCTTTTGAATTTGGTGACAAATGGCTATGGATAGATAATATTGCTGGTATTAGCCAAGCCGAAGTTTGGTTAGAAATAAACGCTGAAGATCCCTATTCGGCTAAAGAATATTTGTTAAAACAAGGTTGTGTGCTGAGAAATGAAATCGAGTCATTGCCAGCAGATTTTAATGGATTCTGGATCGCAAACCCGAGCAATATCATTCATTTAGTAACGGTTGATGGGCAATAGCTGAATATTGAAACCGAAAGGATTTTAGGCATAAAAAAAGCAGTCAGAGACTGCTTCTTTTATTTTTTTCGAGCTTCTTGCCACACTAATTCCGTCAGTATATTCATCCGTGTCGATCCTTCATTCAAACTCCGTTGATCTCCAGTTCCTTTTTTCCTAAACTTCCTTATCAAAGCTCCTTGCTTCCTAAGCATCCATGTCGCGTCCTGCGAATCCGTATCCTGTTTTCCTTTTGCATCCTGCAAACATTGTCCATTTGGCTCCTGCCTTCCTAACTTCGTCCTTGGTCGCTTCCAGCGTTTCCTATCCTTGTGTGTTAAATCATTTAACACTCTCGTCGTTAAGTTGTTATTAATAATAGTGAATATTAAAAAGTTAGATATAGCAGGATTGTTAACTGAAAAAAAAGAAACAGCCGTTTATTCAATTGTAATAGTGTTATTTTCTTTTATTTCAATTGTTTATGTTTCTGCTTTGGGTTGTGGATATACATATCTTCAGTGACTTCTCAAGGCTCTGTAAGATATATCTCACAGACATTTGGGACGTATGCTTGTTTGTGTTATGGGGAACGGTTGGACTTTTAGTTAGTTCGAGCTAGTTTTAATATTGTTATGAATAATAAGAAGTTTTGCTAGTAAAGGGCCACACTCTTATTGAGACCCTAAATCAAGTCTCATTGTTTGTTATCTGTCCAATACTCTTTTTAACATTATTTCATAAACCTCTTTTGTTACTTCGGTACCAAAACATCGAGTATGGATGAATTCGCCATCTCGCTCATAAACATTAGAGTTATAGAGTATGTATTTTATTTCGTATTTTCCTTTAACCATGCTTGGATAACTTTGCAATGGTTCAAATCGACCAAGTTTTGCCATCATGTCCGCCAGACAAACCTCGTTGAGCTGAAACTCTGAAACGTGGTGGCCAACGTATTCATCTTCTTCGTAACCTAATGTATCGAGTTCACATTGATTTGCATATTTAATGACACCTTCTGGTGACACGGCGTGAATGCCAATGGATGATTGTTGAATGAACTGAGTCGAGTCTTCTTCGAACATATACACCTCAATATATTATTTCCTTTAAGCCATTATTGAAGGCACTTCTTATTGGAACAATAGGGAAAGTCCTTAGATCTCATCGTTACTTTAGATCTGAATTCTTCATTGATTATTTTTAGATCAATGGTTGATCTTAAAACAAAGTGAATATAAAGTGATATCATAATGATATCACTCGTTTAAGGAGAGGAATTATGAATGAGAAAAAAGGTTTTTCATTAAGTGGTTATGTTGTTGCACCGGTATTGGTAATTTTAACGCTAATCTTGTCACAAGGTATTAGTCTGCCCTTTAACAGCGTTGAGCTATTTCAGATCATCTTAATAATTCTGATTAGCCTTTGTTGGACAGGATTTTTTATGGTTCAGCCGAATCAGGGCCGCGTTTTAACGTTGTTTGGATCATACGTGGGAACCGTCAAAGCAACGGGTCTTAGATGGACGATACCTTTGTTTGTCCGTCGAAATATTTCATTACGCATTCGAAACTTTGAAAGCGGTCAGTTAAAGGTAAATGACAATCACGGTAACCCAATTGAAATTGCTTCTGTTGTTGTCTGGTCGGTTGATGACACCGCTCAGGCCGTATTCGAAGTAGACGATTATGAAAGTTATGTCAGTATCCAATCAGAAGCGGCGTTGAGAAATATGGCAACGAGTTATCCATATGATATCTATGAAGACGGTGACATATCTCTTAGAAGTCACCCTCAGTTGATAGCCGACGCTTTAACACAAGAAGTACAAAATCGATTAAAAGACGCGGGGGTGACAGTTCATGAGGCCAGAATTAGCCACCTTGCTTATGCCCCTGAAATCGCAAATGCCATGTTACAACGTCAGCAAGCGACAGCAATCATCGCGGCGCGTGAAAAGATTGTCCAAGGTGCTGTGGGCATGGTAGATCTGGCGTTGGAACAACTGTCTGAAAAAGAGATAGTGGAGTTAGATGAAGAGCGCAAAGCGGCCATGGTCAGTAACCTCTTAGTGGTATTATGCGGAGATCAAAATACGCAGCCCATTGTTAATGCGGGCACGTTATATTAGGCAAATTTCGTGAGTAAGAAAAAAAGTTACCCGTTACGTATAAGTCCAGATGTGCTGGCCGCCATGCAAAGGTGGGCAGATGATGAAATACGTAGTGTAAATGCACAGATTGAATATGTTCTACGCAAGGCCTTAGTTGATGCCGGACGCGTAAAACTTGTGGAAAAAGTCCAGATTGAAGTGGAAGAAGTCCCACTAAAAGACGAATAACAATGTAAAGCCTTGTCCCAAAGTTTATAAACCAGGGCAAGGTCATGGAGCAAGGAGAGAGTTATGCAACGATTGTTCAGGAAAACCGTAATAAAAAGTTTGATGACCAGCTTATTGTTTATGAATAGCTGGGCTTATGCGAGCAATTATAAAAAGCTCGACGAGTTGGTTGAGTTGTTAGACAAAGAAGACAAGGCTATGTTAGCGATTGCCGTACGAAAGGAAGGCAAACTAATTTATGAAACGTATACGGGATTGTCGTCGATTAGTGACAAAAAGGTAGTTGATAAAAATTCAACGTATCGAGTCGGTTCGATCAGTAAAATTTATACAGCCGTTTTGATAATGCAAGCTGCAGAAGAAGGCAAGTTATCGTTGGATGCAAAACTGGGCGGCTTTTACCCATTTATTCCTAACGCCCATAGTATTTCAATACGGCAGCTATTATCCCACCGTTCAGGCATTTTCAATTTTACCGATGATCCTGCCTATATGGGTTATATGACTCAAAAGAAATCGCGTAATGATTTGCTTGAAATTATCAGCAAATACGAGCCGGAATTTGAACCGGGCGCGCAACATGCGTACTCAAATTCGAATTATCTTTTACTTTCGTTGATTCTGGAACAAGTTTATAAAAAGGATTTTTCCGACTTGCTGCAAGAAAAGATAACTAAACCTCTAAATTTGAAACATACTTATTTGGGCCAATCTAAACAAGAAAAAGGTGAAGTGCCGTCGTTCGGATATGCGGGACAGTGGATGCCAGCACCCGTTACAGACATGAGCATTCCTTTGGGAGCAGGGGCCGTCGTCTCAACAGCAAAAGACGTGACTCAATTTTTGACGGCTTTGTTTAATCATGAGTTGGTATCGAAACAGTCTCTACACGAAATGAAGAAACTCAAACAGGGTTACGGTTTGGGGTTAATGTCGTTTCCATTTTATGATAAACAAGGTCTAGGCCATAATGGTGGAATCGACGGGTTTATTTCAAATACCGCTTTTATAGAAGAAGATGGACTGGCGATTTGCGTGTTAAGCAATGGCCTAAATTATAACTTTAACGATGTACTGATAGCCGTCTTAAGCAGTCATTATGACAAACCATTTGACCTTCCAAGTTTTGACGCGATTCAGATCGAGTTAGCGAAAGACGAATTAAGCAGCTTTGCAGGTGAATTCGAATCAGCTCAATTACCTCTGGATATTAAATTCTTTCTAAATGAAGGGACGCTTTTGGCTCAGGCGACAGGGCAAGGCGCGTTTCCTCTGAAGGCTTATGAAAATGGTGAGTTTCGTTTTGATCAGGCTGGCATAATCATAAAATTTGCAAACGATAAATCTGGATTCACTCTAAATCAGGGGGGCGGAAAATTTCAGTTTAGCCGCAAGTAAACCTTATTAAACAATAGAGTTTGTTAATCGTATAGTGGCCGAAGCGAACGATCGTTTCGGCCCTTTCTTAATTCTTAGAACTATTAATCAGAAAGTGGCAACTACTTTTACATCGCCAGTAACTGAGCCATCGGAAACGTAACCGATAAGGTTAGGGTTGGCTTTTATCAAGTTGATGACTTCTGCATCCGAGCCTACTTCTTTAGGTGGTGTACCTTTTCCAGTAAATACCAATTTTGACCAGTAAGCCTTTATTTGACTAGAAGATTTTTTCAGCACAGCTTTTTCGAAATTCGCCCTAGTGCCTGCACCTTCTTTTAGATTAATCGGAACTGCCGTACCACCTCCTGGATAAGACTTCATCTTGCCTAAAAATACCCGAGAAATTTCCGTTTTGCCTAATTCGGCACCATTTGATGGATGTACGATAACGGCAATACCAGCTTGTGCTAGTGAGCTAAAAATTAAGGTTATCATCATAACTAAAATTTTCATGTTCTATCTCCCTAAAATACCAAATCAATGCCGGCGGATATGAAACTGTAATCACCTACAGAGGCTCTAGTATCGGTGCCAGAGAATACATCAGCCTTAAACGTAGCACTTGGGTGAAAATCATATCTTAACGTTAGACCATAGCCGTCAAACTCTCGAGCCGCCAACGCAGATAAAATGCCTTTGCCCGTAGCAAATAAGATTGGGTTGGAGGTGTTATTTAAAAACTCAGTGTCGTTGGCGTCTTGTTTAAACTCTTCGGTGTGCATAATGATAGCAACACTTTCAGAAACTCGATATCCAAAACCTAAATACCAGGTTTCGTTCCACCCGTCGCTGGAGTCATCAACGCCATAGGATGTAAACTCGAAATCTACTAAATAGTTATTTCGGTCGATATTAAAGCCCATATAGGAATAAATTCCGTCTTTACCTTCCCAAGTAATTGCTTTCTTAAAATTATCTATCTCATTTTGACTGGCTCCAGCCGCCGTGGCCGCAGAAATACCAGGTTGTGCTGCGGCTAATATCGCATTCTGGTCAACACTGCCACCTTCCATTTCAGTTATTAGACTGCCTAGAAATACGTTCCAGCCATCCCCTGAAACAGTTGCACGACCCGAAACTAAGTTCTTAAGTCCAAAAGACTCGTCTTTTCCCGTGGCCGCAAGAAATGTTGAACCACGCCAAGTTCCAAATAAAACTTTTGTCGCTAACGTGTAGTCACCAATATAAAAATTGCTGTCTAGGGTTATGCCTTCAATCGTACTAAAATCAAACCCGGTATAAACCGATTTTGGTAAACGTGCATAGTTATGCGCATAACCTACTTTTTCATATTCTGACTGATAAAAAATAGGGTTGGCAAATCGTCCTGCACTGACTCTGTGTGTGTCGTTAATGTCGTAAGAAATGTAAGCCCATCGAGCGTCGACCATGAAATCATCTTTACCTTCTGCGACTAATTGCACCGTCGCGCTGAGCCCTTCACTCAAATAAGATGACGCCTGCAATGCGAAAAGGGATTCCTCTTTAAAAGAAATATCGCCATCCCCCCCGTATTGAGAAAATGGCCCGGTTCCTCCGTCGGTGTCGACTGAGGTCATATGTACTGAAGCAAATCCATTAAATCTAATTTCTGCCCAAGAATTGAGGCTAATACACAAGAGACATGGCATGATGAATAGGCGCTTAAACACAGTTATCTCCCTAGAACGAACTTTTGTTACAAAGTTAGCTATGTGGAAGCCGATTCAGCACGAATTATTACTTATATTAATACAACGTTAGTATGCATTGTGATGAGTCTACATTCGCTAACTCGATTTCTTCAATTGTTACGATTGAATGCATAGATTCAACTAGCTCAATTTCTTAACTTATCGAGCTCCTGCTACGTTTCAAAGATCACAGGATGCAGTTAATCTAAGTCTAAAAAATCGCAGTTCGCAATTTATTAAGCGGATTTTTTGATATTGTGATGATTTTGAGTTTATAGAGCTACTCGGTTTTCTTGATTTCATCCCAGTAATGATCAAGTTTACTTAACGGGGTTTCTTCTATTTTCGAGCCGTTTGCCGCAGCCAATGCCTCAACACCACGGAAACGACGTTCAAACTTGTTATTAGCCGCTCTGAGGACATCTTCAGGCTTCATGCCAAGGTGGCGGGTTACGTTAGTGAGTGCAAAATATAAATCACCCAGTTCATCAGCAATTTTCTCTTTGTTTTTCTGAGTATCTTTAAGTTCTTGTTTTACTTCTTCTATCTCTTCAGAAACCTTTTCAAATGCGCCATGTACATCGGGCCAGTCAAAACCTACGTGGCTGGCTCTCTTTTGCAATTTATAGGCTCTGGACAGGGCTGGTATGGTGCGAGGAATGTCATCAAGAACGGATGTTTGTTGTGGATCTTTTTCCTGGCGTTCCTTTGATTTCAGGTTTTCCCAATTTTGGTTAATGTCTTGCTCTGAATCGAACTTGGTGTCGGAAAATACATGCGGATGACGGTGAATTAACTTAGCACACATAGTGTTGGCAATTTGATGAAAATTGAACTCGTTTTGCTCATCCGCCATTTGTGCGTAAAAGACAACTTGAAATAACAGGTCGCCCAGTTCTTTTTCCAGTTCATTGAGATCATTTTTTTCGATGGCGTCTGCGACTTCATACGCTTCTTCAAGGGTATAAGGCAGTATCGTGTTGAAGGTTTGTTTTTTATCCCATGGACAGCCATGTTCAGGATCCCTCAACATCGCCATAATTTCTAATAACTTTTCCATGCCCTGCAACTGGTGAAGTTGCTCTAGTCTCTTTTGCCACAACACGACTGATTAAACTCTCTTAACTTCTAAGATTTCATCTAACTGATTTATTTTGGTTACAACTCGGTTAAATGCTCCGACATTGTAAATTTCGAGTTTGATGTCCATTTTAACGATTTGTTTGCTGACATCTGAGTTAGTATTCATGCCGGTTACGTTGATCTTCTCATTTGCAAGAATGCCTGTTACGTCTCTTAGTAATCCGGATCTGTCATTGGCAACAATTTTAAGCTGGGCAATGTACCCGCCTGAATACTGTTCGGCCCAACTTGCTTCAATGTAACGTTCAGGATGATCTTCCATTACAATCTTGAATTGCTCACAATCGCTACGGTGAATGACGACACCACGGCCCTGGGTGATATATCCGGCAATTTCATCGCCTGGAATCGGATTACAACACCCAGCAAGTTGGTTCATTAAATTCCCAACCCCCTGCAACACAACGCCGTTTTGATACTTTTTCTGTTTGCGAGGTTTTTGAATTAACCTAGGGTCGATTTCCTGTACATGTTCTTTTTGCTGTTTTGACTGTATGTAGTTGGTAACTTGGTTAAGACGAACATCTCCGCCACCAATGGCTGCCAACAAGTCTTCAAACGTCACCATGTTAAAGCGATCTTTTGCCTGTTCCGCCTCACTCCAAGGTATGTTTAATCGTCCCAGTTCCTGCTCAAGCAAGTTGCGGCCTTCAACAATGTTTTTGTCTTTGTCTTGTTGCTTAAACCAGGTATGAACTTTAGCTCGGGCACGAGATGAGTGCAGATAGTCCAAATTAGGGTTAAGCCAGTCGCGTTTAGGATTCGGTTCTTTCCCAGTAATGATCTCGATTTGATCACCGGTTTTTAGCTGATAAGTGAAAGGCACAATGCGATTGAACACTTTGGCTCCGATACAACGATGGCCAACGTTAGTATGGACATAATAGGCAAAGTCGAGTGGAGTTGAACCCGTTGGTAAATCAACCACATCACCTTGTGGGGTGAATACATAAACTCTGTCTTCAACTACCTGATTTCTTAGCTCCTCGGCAAAATCGCTGGTATCGGCCATTTCCTCCTGCCATTGCAATAATTTGCGAAGCCAGGCGATTTTGTCATCGTAGCTGGAGCCTTTTCCTGAGCGTGTAGGTAGCGCCCCTTCTTTGTACTGCCAGTGTGCCGCTACACCAAGCTCGGCGTCGTCGTGCATATTTTGGGTGCGAATCTGTATCTCGATGGGTTTACCGGCTGGACCCAGAACGACGGTATGAATGGATTGATAACCATTTGGTTTAGGTGTGGCCACATAATCATCAAATTCTGAGGGGATGTGTCGCCAACTAGTATGTATTACACCTAATGCAGAATAACAATCCTGAAGTTTGTCGGTTACCACGCGCACCGCACGGATATCAAACAACTGACTAAACTCGTAGTCTTTCTTTTGCATCTTCTTGTATATGCTGTAGATGTGTTTGGGTCGGCCGTAAACTTGCGCTTCGATGTTACTGTTATTCAGTTTGTTGCCTAAGTCTGTGACAAAATCATGCAGGTACTGTTGTCGTTCGGTTCTTTTTTCTTCCAGATTTGAGGCGATATTCATATAGGCGCTGGGCTGTAAATATCGAAAGGCGTAATCTTCCAGTTCCCATTTTAACTGACCAATCCCAAGTCGATTAGCAAGAGGTGCGTATATGGCTTGTGTTTCTTTAGCTGCCAGTACCCGGGTTTCCTCGTCGCTTTTTTTGATTTCTCTTAACAGGACAATTTGCTGGCTAAGTTTGATCACCACAGCCCGTACATCTTCAACCATCGCCGTTAACATGCGGCGTATGTTTTCAGCTTGCTCAGAAGAATGTTTGAAGCGCGAAGACAGTAGCCCCATGCTGGCCATTTTCTTCACACCTAGTAACAGGTCTAGTACACTTTTTCCGAATTTCTTTTTTAACTTATCTTTCAGTTTGTTGTCTTTAAATTGTGGGTCAAAAAATGGATACAACAAAGCCGCTACGACACTGTCATTGTCCATTTTTAATTCAAGAAGAATTTCAACTATCAGTAGCCCTTGTCTGATACAGTCCTGCTGTAGTGGGTCAAGCATTTCGGCTTGACGCGGCTGTTCCATTAACCAAAGTACCGCGTCATTGATGGCTTCAACTGTACTGTCTGGTAAACCTAACTCCTGCAGCCATGCTTTTGCATCATGACTTTCTAATACATCTTCTAAATTGTGTACTCGAGTAACAGAAACCACAGACTATCCTTTTTTAATAGAGCAAACTTCAAAATTACTTTTCTAACAACGCCATGGCTTCGACATGGGAGGTATGAGGAAACATATTAAGTAATCCAACCTTCGTCAATCGATAACCTGCACTTAATAGCTGTTTTACGTCACGCGCCATGGTTGCCGGGTTACATGACACATATAAAATCTTCTTGGGCGCCAATATTGGAATTTTTTTGACCACATCGAATGCGCCGTCTCTGGCAGGATCCAATAATAGTTTATCTATTGGCTTTAACCATTGAGGTTTTCTTCTGTCGTCGATTTGCGACAAGTCGGCTTGATGTGCGGAGACGTTTTTTATGTTATTTAACGCTGCATTTTGTTTTAAACGCTTAACCATATCATTCACACCTTCTACCGCCATTACTTGGCGTACTTTCTGTGCCAGTGGCAAAGTAAAGTTGCCAACACCACTGAACAAATCTAAGACCAGATCATCCGGTGTAAGTTCCAACCAATCCAATGCCTGTTTTACCATTTGTTGGTTTACTTCGTCATTGATCTGAATGAAATTTTGCGGTTGGAATTGAAATGCCAGTTCTTTTATTCTGTATTCAAGCAATATTTCGGCCGGAAACGTCTTTTCTGACACGTTTTCGTATTTCTGTTTTTCTGGCTCCAATAACACGTGAGCGTTTTGCTCTACAGCAAACTGTTTAAGAGCTTGTTTATCTTGGTCAGTTAAATTGTTTGTTGTCCGAATGATCAAAAAACACTCTTGCTCTAAATAAAAAAGCTGTAAATGCGTTATTTCACGTTTGTTACTTAGTTTAGATAAAACTGGACGGATCGCTTGAACCAAATCAGTTAATGCAGGCGCCAAAATAGGGCAATGTTCAACGTTTATTATGTGTTTTGAGTTTTTCTGCCTGAAGCCGATTTTCATTGAATCGGATTTGTCATGCCAAACTGCTAAACGAGCCGTTCTTCTATAACCCCAGGCTTGCCCAGAGATAGGTGGTTGCCAGGGAATGTCTTCAAGCTTTAATTGATGTTTGAAGAGTTTATCTAACGCTTGCTGCCTGATGTCAACTTGTTCATCGCTTGTTATGTATTGAAGCTGGCATCCACCACATAAATCAAAATGTTGACATTGAGGTGAGATACGACTTGGATTTGGTTTGTCTATATGCAGCAATTCGGCGTGTATTACTTTGTCAGTGTAAGTATTCGGTCGAACTTTGACTTTTTCGTCAACCATAACACCTGGTACAAATACGGTGCGGCCTTCATGTTGTTTGATGATGCCTTTACCTTCGTGGTCATACCCATGCACTACGCCTGTAAAGTCGGCCATTTGTTTAGCTGTGGACTGATGTTTTCTTTTATTAACGCGAGTTTTGGGTTTAAATATTTTAGCCATATTGCCTTGATACTTACCGTATATGTCTTGTGTCTATTGTTTGCCCACTAGCTTTGGGTTAAGTTAGGGCAACGAATTACGTTTGTTTATTATCTCATAGTTGTCGATGAAAGACCTGCTTTCCTTGCGTCATTGGGCGCTTATGTTAATTATTTTGCCTACCATCATCATTGGCATATTGCTTGGTGGTTATTTGACGTATCAAAGGTATACGGAATTAGATCAAAACTTGATCGAACGCGGTATTTATTTGTCAGAGCCGCTAACTTTGTTAAGTGCCGATTCGATTTTGCATAACAAACAAGCTTTTTTATCCGATGCGCTGGATATGGCGCACCGCAAAGCCAGCCCCATCGTACGATCTATTTCGGTATTCTTACCTGATCATCAACTTTATTTATCTTCAAATTACCACAATGAATTTGAGCAAATACGGCTGCAAACGGGTCGTTTAATACCGGAAAACACCAGTGTAGAAGTGTCCGACAAAAATATTTACATTCGTAGCCCGATTTTTGGTCCTGAAACCGAAGATGACACCTTCATGTTTATCAAAAAGAATGGACGTACCTTATTTGGGTATTTGGTGGTCGAGTTAAGCCGAGATCAGGCTCTACTTAATCAACAGTCTTCGTTGTTTGCGCTGTTTGGCATGTTGGCGGCTGCGATATTGTTTACATTGCTGTTTGCTATTAGCTTTATTCGAAACATCATTGGACCCATCGATAGGATAGGCGATGCCATTGTTGCCATAAGGCAAGGAAAAACCAAAACAAAAATTATGGATCCTATGTTGGGGGAGTTGGATAAGCTTCGTAAAGGCGTGAACAACATAGGTAAAGAGATTCACAACGCGAATGAACGAGCTGAACATAACATTAGCGAGTATACCCAAGAGCTACAACAAACGGTTGAACAGCTTGAAGTTCAGAATATTCAGTTAAATATGGCTAGGAGAGAGGCCCAAGACGCGAACGATGTGAAGTCTCAGTTTCTTGCCAACATGAGTCACGAGCTTAGAACGCCGTTGAACGGCGTATTGGGTTTTACGCGGCAGCTCAAAAAGACCTCTCTTAATGTTAACCAACGGGATTTTTTAGAAACGATCGAGTCATCAGCGCAAAACCTGCTGCGAATTATTAACGACATTCTCGATTTCTCAAAATTGGATGCGGGGAAGATGGAACTGGAATCTATTCCTTTTGCATTACGAGATACTGTTAACGACGTCATGACCTTACTTGCCCCCAACATCTTTGATAAGGGGCTGGATATACACCTTCAGGTTGACAGTAAAGTTCCTGATGAACTACGAGGGGATCCCGACAGACTCAAGCAAATCATCATGAACTTAATCGGTAACGCGATTAAGTTCACAACTCAAGGTTACATTAGACTGGACGTGAAGTACTTACGCAGTTTAGATAAAGGTCACCAGTTAAAGTTTATAGTCTCTGATACCGGCGTCGGAATCGATGATGGGGGACGCAAAAAGTTGTTTGCCGCGTTTGGTCAGGCGGACAGCTCAGTTACGCGTAAATATGGTGGCACGGGTCTGGGGCTGATCATTTGTAAAAAATTGATAGAGGCAATGGATGGCAGCATCAGTTTCGAAAGTGAAAAAGGTAAAGGCAGTCAGTTCTACTTTGACGTTTATCTACCGGAAAATCACCTAACAGTGGCCCAGCCGATGCCAACACAGGTGCTGCAAGATATCCGATTGTTGTATTTGGATACCAATGTACAGTCGTTGAACGACACTTCTGCTGTCTTAAATGATCATACTGATGTTGTTCTGACCGCCTGTGAATCTGAATCAAAGTTTGTTGAGCTGTTAAAGCAGCAAGAGTTTGATCAGATATTAATTAGTCGAAACGTTTCACCAAGTACCGTTGGTGAGTTGAAACACTTAGTATCGCTCGCTAAACAACAATGCCAACACGTGTTTACCGTTATTAACAGCATTTCGCCTAACTTAAAAGAAGCATTCATTGGTAGCGGTGCAGATGCTTGTTTAAGTCTACCTGTTAATCATAGAAAATTAGTGAATACTCTGGCTGCACCTTACCTGTCTAGCTCTGAAGGGCCGAAGGATATTGCTACCAATTTTGCCGGATTGAAAGTACTGGCTGTCGATGACAATCAGGCAAATCTGAAGTTGTTAACGGCTTTGCTGAATGAAATGTCTATTTTAGCGGATACTGCCCTCGATGGTCAGGCAGGATTACAACTGGCCAAGAAGTATAAATACGACGCCATATTTATGGATATTCAAATGCCAATTATGGACGGTATTACCGCTTGTCAGCACATTAAAGAATCATCGTTAAATGAGCAAACTCCAATCATTTCAGTGACGGCGCATGCGGCACCGGAAGAGCAAAGAAAAATGGCGGATTGTGGTTTTGCAGATTACTTGGCAAAACCAATCGATGAGGAAATGTTAAAACAGATCTTGTTTGAGGTATGCCCTATTCAGAACGTTGATAAGGCTGCTGCTAAACAAGTTAATAATCAGGCGAGCTTAGCGCTTGAGCCTGTGCAAGATATGGAGTTCATGGACTACCACCATATTGATTGGCCTTTGGCACTGCAGCGCGCTGCAGGAAAACAAGACTTAGCGCTGGAGATGTTGGGAATGTTGTTGACGAGCGTCCCCGAAACCAAGCAAAACATGCAGGCATTCATGGAACAAGAAGAAGTGGAATCTTTAATGAAGGTGGTGCATAAGTTCCACGGAGCATGCTGTTACACTGGTGTACCCAAACTCAAAAAACTGGCGGAGCTGATTGAATCAGGGTTAAAACAACATAAGAGTATAGACGCCGTTGAACCTGAACTACTGGAATTACTTGACGAATTAGATATGGTGGAAAAGGAATCAGAAAATTGGAGCTTAACGGCTTAATTAGCGCTTCTTAACACGCTCACTTTTTGTGACGGGCTAAACGCAATAAGGTCTCTTTAAGCTTACCATCGCTATTTTCAGCTATACCTTTTAACATGTCGGACACTTCATTAGGCAAGTGCTTTTGACTTGTCGCCTGAGGCTTAGGTTGCGGTTCAGGCGCTAAACGCTTTTGTCCCTGCGTTGAACGAGGACTAACTTTCATTTCAATCGTTACAGTGGCGGGGTTTATTTCCTTACGTACCTGACTTAATACCTGAGATTGGTACATTTTGAACCCTGTTGCTACGGTAGCGGATGGCGTTTCTAAATACAGAATACAATTTTTAAAGTTGCTTACAACGATGTTTTGAGCGATATTGTCGCCTAATATGTTCGACAAAAGCTGGTGAATCTGTCTAAACTTACTAGTTTTTTGTTGATAAACAGACAAATTTTTAGCGGTTGAACTTTCGTTCATGAGATCACTGAGAGATTTTGGAGATTTCATGCTGATTCTGCCATTAATCAATTTGCAATTTTACTAGGTCGTTTTAATGAGTTTATCACTTATTTATAAAGGAAAGAATGTCAGCTTCGAGCTGAACATGCCAAAAACACAATGGCTACCTATTGTTGCGGGCGTGTTATTTTTTGCGATCTGGCTAATTTCAGATGTGATCTCTGATAAAGGTGAGACCGCGCACGTGCATGCACAACTCGTTGCCGCAAAGCAAGAGTACAGTGAAGAAAAAGAACAATTGATTCGGTTAAAACGTCAGACTGAACACCAATTGAGCGCATTGACGCTGAAACTGGGTGAGATAAAAGGGCAAGTGAATCGATTAGACGCATTTGCTAGCCGGGTAGCTGAGCAGGCAGAAATTCCTTCAGAAGAGTTTAATTTCGAAAGAACGGCTGCCGCTGGTGGGCCAAACACCGAAAGTGCAGAGGATATAGTTAAGCAGGCAGATGACCTGTTTAGTGAGATGGAAGAGATGTTAATCAAGTTAGATGGGCAGGAAAGAAAAATGGCTGTACTTGAATCCATATTATTGAATACCCATATAGAAGAAGAAATATTTATATCAGGTCGTCCAATCACTAAAGGTTGGTTATCTTCATATTACGGCGTAAGAAAAGACCCTTTCACTAGCATGCCTGCTATGCACAAAGGATTGGACTTTGCTGGTGAGGAGGGTACCGATGTTATCGCCACTGGTGCAGGGGTAGTAACATGGGCCGATACGCGATTTGGTTATGGCAATTTAGTTGAAGTAGATCATGGCGATGGCGTGGTAACACGTTATGGTCACAACAAAACCTTATTGGTAAAAGTTGGAGATATTGTCACTAAAGGGCAAAGTATAGGAAAAATGGGCAGTACAGGACGTTCTACCGGACCTCATGTGCATTACGAAGTTTTGAAACGTGGTAAACAAATAGATCCATTACCATATGTTTATCGCAAAGCCAATTAGTTATAATTAAGGCAAATTGGTTAAAAACACAACAATCGGCTAAGTGCCGATTGTTTTTATTTTAAGAACAGTCAGAAGTAAAAGCTGAAAAACATGATCTCATCATTATTAACAAAGTTGTTTGGTAGCCGAAACCAACGCACAATAAAAAAATTAAACAAAGTAGTCTCTGCGATCAATGCGTTAGAACCACAATTTGAAAGCCTTTCTGACGAAGAATTAAAAGCAAAAACCGCTGATTTCAAATCGCGTTTAGAGAAAAATGAGTCGCTGGACGACATTTTGCCTGAAGCCTTTGCTACGGTGCGTGAAGCCAGTAAACGTGTTTACGGCATGCGCCACTTCGATGTACAGATGATTGGTGGCATGGTATTAAACGGCGGCTCCATCGCAGAGATGAGAACCGGTGAAGGTAAAACATTAACTGCAACCTTACCTGCCTATTTAAACGCTTTGGCGGGCAATGGTGTTCACGTTATTACAGTAAACGACTACTTAGCACGTCGTGACGCTGATACTAACCGTACTTTATTTGAATTTTTAGGCATGTCAGTTGGTTGTAATATTCCAGGCATGTCTCATGAGCAAAAACAAGCGGCGTATAACGCCGACATTACGTACGGAACAAACAACGAGTTCGGTTTCGACTACTTGCGTGACAATATGGCGTTTAATGCTCAGGAACGTGTACAACGTTCTTTACCTTTTGCCATAGTCGATGAGGTTGACTCCATCTTAATTGATGAGGCGCGTACGCCTTTGATTATTTCTGGTCCGGCTGAAGACAGTTCAGAGATTTATCAAAAGATTAATACTGTTGTTCCCCTTTTAGAACGTCAGGAAAAAGAAGACGAAGAAGGTGTTGAAAGCACTGGTGACTTTACTGGCGACGAAAAGTCTAAGAATGTATATCTAACAGAACGCGGTCAGATTCGAGTCGAAGAAATTCTGAAAGAACAGGGCATAGTGGCAGAAGACGATTCCTTATATTCAGCTACTAATATTCCGTTGTTACACAACGTTTATGCGGCACTTCGTGCACACGTGATGTATCAAAAAGACGTGGACTACATCGTTCAGGATGGTCAGATCGTAATTATTGATGAACATACAGGCCGTACTATGGAAGGCCGTCGTTGGTCTGAAGGTTTGCACCAAGCGGTAGAAGCCAAAGAAGGTGTTCAAATTCAAAATGAAAACCAAACGTTAGCATCCATCACCTTCCAGAACTACTTCCGTATGTACGAGAAGCTGTCGGGTATGACAGGTACGGCTGATACTGAAGCATTTGAATTCCAACAAATCTATGGATTGGACACGGTAGTTATTCCTACGAACCGTCCAATGGTACGTGACGATAGAACGGATTTGGTATATCTGACTCAGTTGGAAAAATACAAAGCGATTGTCGAAGACATTAAAGACTGTCAAAAACGTGGTCAGCCAGCGTTGGTAGGCACGGTTTCAATCGAATCTTCAGAGCTGCTGTCTCAGTTCCTGAAAAAAGAGAAGATCAAACATAACGTTCTGAACGCCAAACAACACGAAAGAGAAGCGCAAATTGTTGAAGACGCTGGTTTACCGGGCGCCGTGACTATTGCGACTAACATGGCGGGGCGCGGTACAGATATCGTACTAGGTGGTAACTGGCAAGCGGAAGTTGCTCGTATGAAAAATGCGACTGAGCAACAAGTTGAACATATTAAGTCTGAGTGGCAAAAACGTCACGATGAAGTATTGAAAGCTGGTGGTCTTCACATCATAGGTACTGAGCGTCATGAATCACGTCGAATTGATAACCAGTTGCGTGGTCGATCAGGTCGTCAGGGTGATGCCGGTTCTTCACGATTCTATCTATCAATGGAAGATACGTTAATGCGTTTATTCGCGTCTGAGCGTGTGACTAATATGATGCGCCGTTTAGGCATGGAAGAAGGCGAAGCGATTGAACATCCTTGGGTGAACAAGGCGATCGAAAACGCTCAGCGTAAAGTTGAAGCTCGTAACTTTGACATTCGTAAACAGCTTCTTGAATACGATGATGTTGCTAACGACCAACGTAAAGTAATTTACTCACAACGTGATGGCTTGTTGGAAGATGGTGATATAGGTGAAGTGGTTGAAGGCATTCGTCAGGATGTGGTTGCAACTATTTTAGATACTTACATTCCGCCTCAATCTCTTGAAGAAATGTGGGATATAGAAAAACTTCAGGAACGTTTGAAGTCAGATTTGGCAATCGATCTGCCAATCTCCAAATGGTTAGAAGAAGATGACAAACTTCATGAAGAATCACTTAAGCAGAAAGTAAGCGAAGCGGTTGACGCCATGTATGCTGAAAAAGAGCAAATGGTAGGTGCAGATGTATTACGCCACTTCGAAAAAGCCGTCATGTTACAAACGCTAGATCAGCACTGGAAAGAACATTTGGCGGCAATGGATCACCTACGTCAAGGTATCCACTTACGTGGTTACGCACAAAAGAACCCGAAACAAGAATACAAACGTGAATCGTTTGAGTTATTCACCAACATGTTGGAGACTTTGAAGTCTGAAGTCACCAAAATTTTATGTCGTGTACAAGTTCGCGCTGAAGAAGAAGTGGAAGCGGTGGAAGAAAAACGTCGTCAACAGGCGGAAAATACACCAAAAGAATTCCAACATGAAAGCACGAACCAACTTGCTAATGATGATGAGCCTCGTGGGCCTATGATCCGCGAGCAAGCAAAAGTGGGTCGCAACGAACCTTGTCCATGCGGCTCAGGTAAAAAATACAAACAATGTCACGGTAAATTAACCTAATCCGCGATAGGTTTAGCATATTAAAAAAAAGGCGGGTCTCCCGCCTTTTTTTGTACATGGACGTATAAGAGCGGCTGTACATGAATGTAATAGAAATTATGGTTTATAAGTATTCGTCATCCCGGCGAAGGCGGGGAACCAGATGGAAAGTGCAGAACAAGCTGGATTCCCATGTTCATGAGAATGACGAGCGTTGCGATCATCCCCGCGACGGCGGGGAACCAAGTGGAAGGTGCAAGACATCATGGATTTCGAAGGGCGTGTTAAAGTAAAAAAATGAGCATTAAAATGAAAAAACACATACGCGTGGCGGCCGCCATTATCTATAGAGATGGAAAGTTCTTGTTAAGTAAACGAAAAGATGACCAACACCAAGGTGGTAAATGGGAATTTCCTGGTGGCAAGATAGAGTCTGATGAGACGCCTGAAATGGCTCTTGAAAGAGAGTTACGTGAAGAGTTGGGAATTGAAGTTGAAAACCAGCAACATTTTACTAGTCTGGATTTTGAATATCCGGAGAAACACGTGAGTCTTATTTTTCAGTTAGTACGAAATTATGCTGGAGACGAGTCGGGTATGGAAGGTCAGGACATTAACTGGTTTGATAAAACTCAATTAAGCGAATTGACCTTCCCCGATGCAAATGTACCTGTGTTAAACAAGATCCAGTCCGAGTTATAAAAAATAGTGTTTAAACTCAGTTTTGGCCTGACTTTTTTGCTGTAAATTTGTTACACTCCGGCCTCTTTTTTAATCGTCAACATTTAGGTAGAAACAGCTCGCATGTTTGAAATTAATCCAGTCTTAAATCAACTTGCCGATATTCGTTCTCGCACAGACGTGCTCAAAGGATATCTTGATTATGCCGGCAAACAAGAAAAGCTGGAAGAAGTGGTTGCTGAGTTGGAATCACCGGATGTTTGGAACGATCCTGCTAGAGCACAGGCGTTGGGCAAAGAACGTTCTAGCCTTGAGGCTGTAGTAGAGACGATTGATCAGCTAGAGCAAGGCTGTGAAGACGTCGAAGGTTTGGTAGAGCTAGCCCAAGAAGCGGAAGATCAGGAAACCTTTGCTGAAGCAGAAGGCGAATTGGCCGATTTAGCCGATAAGTTAGATGTTTTAGAGTTCCGTCGCATGTTCTCTGGTGATCAAGATGGCAGTGATGCCTATATCGACCTGCAGTCTGGTTCTGGCGGTACTGAAGCGCAAGATTGGTGCAACATGTTATTGCGAATGTACCTTCGTTGGGGCGAAGCCCGCGGATTTAAAATGGAACTTATCGAAGTAACTGCAGGTGATGTTGCTGGTATTAAAGGTGCAACGGTTAGAGTATCTGGTGAATATGCCTTTGGCTGGTGTCGCACAGAAACGGGTGTGCACCGTTTGGTTCGTAAATCGCCGTTTGATTCAAGTGGTAAACGTCACACGTCTTTTGCATCTGCATTCGTTTATCCTGAAGTGGACGATAATATAGATATCGACATCAATCCTTCTGATCTTAAGATTGATACCTACCGTGCATCAGGTGCGGGTGGTCAGCACGTAAACACCACTGACTCTGCGGTACGTATTACGCACGTGCCTTCCAATACGGTCGTGCAGTGTCAGAATGAACGTTCTCAACATAAGAACAAAGATCAAGCCATGAAGCAGTTAAAAGCTAAACTCTATGAGCTTGAAATGTTAAAGCAAAACGCAGAAAAACAAGCGGCAGAAGACGCAAAATCGGATATCGGCTGGGGTAGTCAAATCCGCTCTTACGTATTAGATGATTCGAGAATTAAAGATTTACGTACAGGTGTTGAAAACCGTAATACCCAAGCTGTGTTAGACGGCGATTTAGACAAATTTATTGAGGCGAGCTTAAAAGCTGGTCTGTAACATATAGAAAGTAAGCGTTTGCTTACTTTTACATCGATACGGGGCAACCCGATTATTGAACATTAACATTGAGAAAACAGATGACTGAGCAAATCCAAGACGAAAACAAGTTGATTGCGGAACGTCGTGCGAAATTAGAAAACATTCGTACTAACTGTACTGCAAACGCCCATCCAAATGGCTTCCGTCGCGAACATTATAGCGCGGACTTACAAGCGGAATTTGGTGATAAATCGAAGGAAGAATTAGCTGAGTTAGATCATAAGGTAAGCATCGCAGGTCGTATCATGGCCAAACGTGGTCCTTTCATGTTGTTACAAGACATGAAAGGTCGAATTCAGGCTTACGCGTCAAAAGATGTTCAGAAAGAATTAAAAGCTAAGTATGGCGTTTTAGATATTGGCGATATTATCGGCGTGTCTGGTCCTTTACATAAGTCAGGAAAGGGCGACTTGTATGTCGATATGCATCAGTATGAGCTATTGACCAAGTCATTACGCCCATTACCAGAGAAATTCCACGGCCTGACGGATCAAGAAGCTAAGTATCGTCAGCGTTATGTTGACTTGATTACGAATCAAGAAACTCGAAACACTTTCCTTATCCGTTCAAAGATTGTTGAAGGTATTCGTAAGTTTTTATCTGATCGTGATTACATGGAAGTGGAAACGCCAATGTTGCAAGTGATCCCTGGTGGGGCAACAGCACGTCCATTTATCACGCATCACAATGCAATGAGCCGTGACATGTACTTACGTATCGCACCAGAGCTTTACCTAAAGCGTTTAGTAGTAGGTGGTTTTGAGCGTGTATTCGAAATCAATCGTAACTTCCGTAATGAAGGTTTATCTACCCGTCATAACCCTGAATTCACTATGATTGAGTTCTATCAAGCGTACGCCGATTACAATGACCTGATGGACTTAACAGAAGAAATGTTACGTACACTGGCTAATGATGTTTTAGGCACGCCAGTTGTGACTAATACGGTTAAGAACGCCGAAGGTGAAGTGGTTGAGACTAAAGAGTACGACTTTGGTAAGCCATTTGTGCGTCAAACCATGTCTGAAGCTATTCTTGAGCACTATCAAGATGCGGCAAATAACCCAGAGTGGCGTACGGCGATAGAAGATCCTGAGCATAATTTGGAAACACTAAAAGTGATTGCGAAAGCGCTTCACATTAAAGAGCCAGAAGTTGAAGGCATTTGGGGCGCAGGTAAGTATCTGTGTGAAATCTTCGAAGCTACGGCAGAAGAAGAGTTAGACCAACCTACCTTCATTACAGCTTACCCTTGGGAAGTCTCACCACTGGCCCGTCGTAATGATGAAAACCCATTCATCACTGACCGTTTTGAGTTTTTCGTTGGTGGCCGCGAGTTGGCAAATGGTTTCTCTGAGTTAAATGACGCGGAAGATCAAGCCGCGCGTTTCCGCAAGCAAGTGGAAGAAAAAGATGCGGGCGATGATGAAGCCATGCATTTTGACGATGATTACATTCAAGCGTTAGAGTTTGGTTTACCACCAACGGCGGGTGAAGGTATAGGCATCGACCGTTTAGTCATGTTATTCACAGACTCGCCAACGATCAAAGACGTTATCCTGTTCCCTCACATGAAGCCTGTTAGTACGGGTGAAAGTGTTGAAGAGCAAGAATAAGCTAGTTAAATAGCTGAAATGTTAGGTAAGGAAAAGCCGATGTGATTAACACATCGGCTTTTGTGTATCTGTTGTTTTGGACTTAATAAAATTGTCAATCTTACAAAGTTAAGGCTTTCGTTAAATCGCTCGGCCAATCCAGCTCAGGAAATTCAAGAATTCTCGTTAGCTCTTTGCCATCACGATAAACGATAATCGTTGGAGTGCGCTTAATATTGTGTTGTTCCGCTAGGTTTTGAGGATCGGATTTTTGACCATTAAGTGCGTAATACCAAACATCAAAATTGTCCTTATTTAACTTATCAAAAAGCTGAATGAGTCGCGGGACTTCACGCTGACTGTCGTGGCACCATTGACCGAAAAACACTTTGATTTGTACTTCATCATTTATATCTCTTAGTGACGCTAATTGTTGCTCTGTGTAACTCACGTCGTTGGCGTGTTTCTTAAATCGCTTAAACTCGCTCATGATCTTTTGGCCGGAAATTTCACCTATGTAATAATCCTTCGCTATCAACATAGGGCTTATCACCATGGCAAATATAAGTAACGCAATCTTCATATTATTTTCTCTTATTTGTCATCGACTGCTATCCTGACGGAAGGCATCGGGAAACTCAAGTGTGGGATAAGTTTGAAACACACATGAAAAGGACAAACGTGTTTTCAATTTGTAAATTTTTATCAGGCTGGTATTTTAGTTTTATTATTAAAGGTGGCTGTATCATTCCGCTCCGCTGCTGCTATTACAAATTACCGGTTAGTCTTCCAGTTTTTCTGGGTTGTATGGAAGTTTCATGAAGTTATCTCATTTATTATGTTTCTTTTTCGTGATGTTGTGCCAACAAGTTTGGGCCGCGAAAACTTATATCACTGTAGACAATGTGGAAGCTTTTGAATCGCCCAACGGAAAACTCGCAGAAACTTGGCCAAGTCGAACCATTTTTACCTCATCAGATGAAGATTCTGAATGGATAAGAGTAAGTGGTCACTTTCCTGAAGGGGTATGGCAACCTTTAAAACCAAATTTATATGTCGCGAACAGCGAGTTTGTAAAAGAGCGGGCCAGTGAAAGCAAAAATGCGCCTAAGGCGGTCATTTACGAAACATTAAAGAGCAAACCTAGCAGGGCCAAAGCTTACCGTCTAAGAGAGCCCGCTAGGGTGTTTTCTAGTAGAGAAGCCGCTGAAAATTATTGGCAAGTAAAACAAATTCAATTAAAGCCTAATGAGAGTTACACCCAGCCAAGTTTAATGGATTCAAATCTTGAAACTATCGATTATGAAGCGTCAAAAGATGAACTTTTAAATGACTATGACTCGTGGGATAAGGGTTACACTTTTACCAGTAATTTTGAAACTAACATGGTGATCAAAGCGACAGGTTTTTTTCCTGGCGGCAAGTGGAAAAAGTTACCTGAGCAAAAGTGGTTAACTCGCCCCGTCAGATTACAAAACCGAACCAAGCCCGCACCATTTTTACGCAAGGAAGGGACCAAACGCTTCGCTGTAATAGACAAGAAAAAATTCGAAGTAGCGGTATATGAGGTTACCAATGGTGAACAGACCAAATTGATGAAAGCACCGGTCGCACTGGGATATGATCGTTGCTTGTCGGCGGAGAAAGGTGGAAAGTGTTATTACACCCCGGAAGGCCAATATACGATTGAATTTAAGTTGTTTGATGCCGATGGCATCAACTGGTGTATACCCAAAAAAATGGAAGCTGAATTCAAAGAAAAAATTGCAAGAGGCGAGCGTTGTTGGCGTGGGATCATGGGAAATCACGCAATGCATTTTGGCAACTCACTGTTTCTACATGGGACGTCTAATCCTAAATCAATTGGCAGTCGCAGCACTCATGGCTGTGTTCGACTGAGAAACAATGATATAGAAATTGTGTTCCGACTTTTACAAAATGGTGACTCGGTATTAATTAGCGAAACGCCGGAAGAATTTGATCTTATTGCCCTTGCCAAAGAAAACAATGAAGCAGTAAAAGAGCGAACCACAACTGAGAGCAAAATTGGCAGCAAATCCGCCGTGGTAACGCTAGTTGAAGAGGGTGACTAGTTAGAAACTAGAGGAAGATTTTTCTTTTTCCAGCCTAACATATCGCCTTTTAAGTGAGTCAAATTCTTTATGTTTTGTTTCATTAACATTCTCTCTGCAACCCAGGCTCGCTTGCCACTGCGGCAATGAACAACAATCGTTTTGTCCTGCCATTTTTCAAATTTGTCCAACTGCTCTAACACACTATAGTGCGGAATATTTACCGCTCCTTTGATGTGCCCGTCATCAAATTCTTGCTTGGATCTGACATCGAGCACGATGTATTTCTCTGGCGACTGCAGAAGTTGCTCAGGTGTTATAAGGGGATTTGTACCTTGGTAGTTTGCGAAAGTACTCAAACTAAAAAGACTTGTTAAAAATAGAAGGATTTTTTTCATCTCATTTCATTCCTAAAAGTATGAATAACAGGGATATAAAACTTATTACTACTAGGCGAAAGCGATTGTTCCAAGCCAGCAGTTGTCCTATTGCCGTTTCATTGATTGGCAGCCCTTGATTTAAGCGTGGACGAGTAAGTTTTTTATTATTAATCATAAGCGGTCCAGCGAGCTCCGATTTGCAGCCAGCTGATACAACGCTTAACCATATCAATTGATTTAGGCTACTGGCTTTTGCTGCTCGCCATGAATTTTTGGCTGATAGCGCCATAGTTAACCAGCCCGGACTAGACTTAAATACGGAATATATGGGGGCAATCAACCAAGTGGGCAGCAATTCAATCAAGTTTTTCATAACGGTTACTGCGACACCAAACTGTTGATAGTTTATTTTTTGGGGCATCCAAGCTTTGTAAGCTTCGAGCAAAGCACGATAGGTTATTGATGTTATACCGCCAGCTAAACAAAAAAGCACCACGGGCGTGAGCCATTCAGAAACGAACTTGTTCGTTATGATCTCAAGGCTAAGTTTATTAATACCTAGAGGACTTAACTTTTGAGTATCGAATTCAGTGTGTTTGGACAATAAACTGCGTGCAGTGGATTTTTGCTGGTGTTTTACCGCCGCTTGAATGGATGACATCTGTTTGGCAGTGAATTGATAACCTAAACTAAAATAAAGCAATAAACCTTGGATCCAGACATCGTTGGGAGTAATAAATAGCACGGCCCACAGAATGATGAGAATGAGTGCGAGGTAACAAATTAAAGCCAGCCACCCTGATAACATTAATTGTCTTGCAGACTGTTTCTTAACTAACTTTTTTCCAAAACCATCGGCCAAAGGTTTGAAAAATGCGGATGGTGAATAAGTTGGCGAGGTGGGGATTAACCACTCTATGATCAAAACCAGAGCTAAAACTAATAGCTCTGAATTCTGAATCACTATTTCTGACATTGATTAGTTAGCCAGCTCTGACAACAAGTCTAAAACAAGTTGAGAGGAGTTTTTTGAGGCAACTTCTAGGTAAGCTTCAAAAGACATTGGGGATTCCTGACCCGCAATGTCAGATAAAGAGCGAATAACCAAAAATGGTGTTTTTAACTGAAAACAGGCTTGCGCGATTGCAGCGCCTTCCATTTCAACCGCTAACATGTCAGGGAAACGTTCACGGGTTTCATTAATGCGAGCTGGATCACACATAAAACTATCGCCAGTTGCTATCAACCCTACTTTACTGGTGACATCGGTTAAATTCTTAATACACTTTGTTGCCGCCATAATAAGTCTTTCATCGGCACTGAACGTTGCTGGCATGCCAGGGACTTGGCCAAATTCATAGTTAAAGGCAGTAACGTCAACATCGTGATGAACCAGTTGATCACCCACGGCAATGTCGCCAACTTTAAGCTCAGGATCAAAACCGCCAGCACTGCCTGTGTTGATAACGTACTCTGGAGAAAACTGTTGGATAACCAAAGTCGTAGCGATAGTCGAAGCAACTTTCCCGATTCCTGATTGAACTAACACCACATCTTGATTGTTTAATTTGCCTGTGTAAAAAACAAAATCGGCAATGTTAACTTCTTGTGGGGATTCTAATTTTTCTTTAAGGATGGCGACTTCTGGTTCCATCGCGCCAATGATTGCGATTGTCATGTTAAATCTCTGATTGCTTGTCTGAATAACAGTTCTACTGAATGAATTGATTCAAACGTATTGAAAATTTTGAAAATTATAAATGAGTTAAGGACTTATTTCTAATTGCAGATATTGTTTATTGTTTTGCAAGAGGACAGCGTGAAATGACATAAAACCTGCCCAATTAACGTGAAATTAGCGAAAAGGGTATTGAAATGTACTGCTTTGTGCCTAAGCTTGAAAAAAGTAACATTTAAAAGTTTCTTTAAAAACAGTTGGATAGGAATAATGTAAATAAGTATGCTTAAGTGATGCTTTAATAACCGAATGTTTCTTTATAGAATCTAAATAACTTTTTATACCTTATTCAGGGATGAACTATGCGTTTGAAACCTTTTTTTCTTGTCTTGCCTTTCATCTGTACTTCTGTATTAGCAGAAACTTCCAACAAAAATAATTATCCAGGCTTAAACTCAACTGAAATTGGTGTCCAGAATATAACCTATAAAGAGTCACTAAGTGACTTCGCTGGTATAGGTGACTTGTCTACGGAAGTAGAAGTAAGCAACACAGTTATCACCGCCAGTTCTTATACCAACCTATCCGAAAAGTGGGGGTTTTTACTTAATTCTCAGTCTAACGCGACAAGGGAATTTGCTGATGATGAATGGAAAGTTGATGGTTTTGGTAAAGTGCTTTCAAACAGCAACAAAATAGGCATCAATGAACTAACCGCTCAAGGTGTTTATCACTTAGATCAGAAGACTTATCTGACTGTAGGTGGTCAATTGAAAACATTAGGCTTTGTACGTTCCAATTTTAACCCGATTGGGCAAGCGAGCGATTTGAATAAGGCCATTCGTGAAAGCGATCGTTACTTCGCTGACTCCAATCCACCTCAGATTATTGAAGAACGGTATGCGATTGAGGAAGATCTTACTTTCATCAATGCCATTGCTGGTATTCATTACAACACCGCTTTTTCAGCTGAGCGTAAACGCTTGACGTGGCGTGCTGGTGCCGTGTTGTCCACACCTCTTTTATATTCCGCTAAAAATACATCTTTAGAGCAGCAATTGGGCGTCGAAACTATCGATGACTCATTCACTGGTTATGAGTTACGTCTTAATGCCGGTGTGAGTTATGAATTGGTAGCAGGACTAGCCCTAACTTTAAGTGCAGACTATTCAATGGCTGAACATGATGAAATAAATACCAAGGCGACTGATCCAATTAGCGGTAACGAGCGAACTGCTGCAATACCAGAGATCGAGCAAACTAGCTTGCAGTTCACTTTGGGCTTACTGTGGATTAATTAAATTCAAGTCAAATCAAATTGCTTATGAACTAAGTTCTTCAGTTAAGCGATACAAACACATTTACATGATTAATCGAATATCTTCGTGGGGAGGAAGTGTGATTAATAAGTTATGGAAAGTAGGTAGCATTGTTTTGTTACCATTCGTTTTATCTAGCTGTGGCTCAGGTAGTGAGGAACAAAATGAGCAAGTGAATGGCGGCGGCACGACCGATCGCTCTTCGACAACGCTGACGATTACTGCGGCAGCGACGCAGGAAATTCAGGAGCAAACCGAGTGGAGTATTCGAGCGGACATCGCCTCAACGAATACGGAAGCCGCGACCACAGTCAGTTGGGCGCTGCAGAATGCGCCGGACGCGTTTACGATGCCCTTGTCAGGTGGCGCGTTAGCAGACGGCAAATCCACGATAGAGTTTTCTACGCCGGACGTAGATGAAGACACACAAGTGGTGTTACGGATATCGGCAAACTCACCACAGTCTGCCAGTTTTGAAGCAGCGACCCAAACCCATGACATCACACTGACGATTAAAGCTAACCAGCAGGTGGTTATCTCAGGCGCAGTCGTCGATGATCCGATTCCTAATGCATTTGTGAATATAAAAGTTGGTGAACAGTTGTACGAAGTGCGTGCGGATGCACAAGGCTTGTATACGGCGACAGTTGAATTTCCGGAGCCATCCACTTTGGTTGAAGTGACGGCGTTAGGTGTGCCTGGTAGTGACTTTGAAGCAGTTGAGTTTAAGTCCTATCTAGGCTCTGGAACGTCAATCATTGAGGATGCCGGAGAAGACGGCAGGTTGACGTCAGATGAAAACATCAATGCCAACATATCGAACGTGACCACAGCTGTGTTTGTTTTGGTTCAGGATTTATTACAAGAGCAATCTACAGGTGTCCCAGGCGATACGGAGGTCAATTCACAAGAAGAGTTAGACCAATTAATAGAGCAAGTTGACACGCAGGAAGTGATAGAGCTTGCTGCTGTTATTCAGTTAGTAGTGGATTATGGCGCGGACTTACCGCCCAAAACGAATACTGTCTTAGAACTAGCCCAGAACTTATCGAAAAATAAAGACGCAAAAAAAGATTTCATCGATGAGAGTATCGAGCAGATAGTCAGTGAAGATAACGGCATTGACGATTTAAAATTTGATCAAGTAAAAGAAGACATCGTTGAAGATGAGAACCTAGTTCCGGCACCGGAAACCTCTAAGTTTGTAAACAGTTTTTACGCTACAAATTCATTGCTGGGTGTGAGCACTGAGTTTAATCCAGACGAATTGTTGTTTGGCAAATTGACATTAAACAACGACAATTCAGGCTTAGTGGAAGATTTCCTAGGCTCGGGTGATCAGACGTTTACTTGGACGGTGGCAGGCACTCAGGTAGTGGTGATCTTTGATTCGCCTTTGATGATAGAGCAAAAGGTCTTTGATGGCTCAGAGCCAACCAGCAATGAAGTGGTAACGGGCTTTAAAATCAATGAGCTTGGCAGTAACGATTTAAACCGTAGCTGGTTAATGAGATTAACGGGCACGGCGACATTAAGTGGCAACACCGAATCTGTAATAGAAAGTGACTCACTGGCGGTGACGGCGGTGACCAGTACGCAAATCTTACCTTTTAGTGCCGGAGAGCTGACCGGCTCAACCTTGTATTTGACCGTGGTGGATAATGGGGCAGCCTCGCACTATGACCTGGAAGAGAACCTGTTTAGCGCGTCTACTCGCGCGGTTTCCTTTGTGAATGGCGGTGTAGGTTCCTTTGTGAATGCCGCGGGAAACACGGTAAGCATGAGCTGGGCAGTGGATGCCAGTGGCGTGTTAACGCTGGAAGTTGGCTCGTCATCAGATACGGCGGCGCACACGATGCGTTATGTGAAAATCAAAGACTTTTCTAAATCCCCAGCGGTGAGCGTATTAACGCAGGTGGAATATGACAATGAAAGTGCGGTGTTCATGGACATCAGCTATGTTAAACCTGAGACGCCTCAGCTTAATGAATTTGTTCTGACTTCAAACTTCAAAGTGTTGGGCATCAATGCCAATGTGATGTTCCTGTCGGATAACACGGGTTTTATTTATGAAGAAGACGAAGATGAGCCGTTAGAGTTCTTCACTTATCGAAACAATAGTAATGGCGACATTGAGGTGACGATATCTGAGGCAGGCACACGTGAGTGTGTGACCACATTAAATAACTGCGATGTGGATGAAGTCTTAACTTTTAAGTTTGACCATTTTGAGAAAGGTCGATTGACGGCGTATCTAGATGTGGTGGACGAGGATGAAGGATTCAAAGAAGGCATAACATTAGTGGCGAAGACGGTGCGTGATAAAAGCATTCGCGAAACGGACGTACCCAGCAACATCAATTTGTATATGGCCGAAACCGAGTCGGTGCACTCGTTGTTCTTAAATAGCGACGGCACGGGCCTGTTTAACATGGGCAGCACTGACGGCGCTTGTACAGACATTAGTTGGAGCGTGAACAGCGACAGCCGCTTAGAGGTGATACAAGGCGGTCAGCCGACGGTCTTTAAAGTATTGGCGGGCAGCTTTGAGCAAGGGGTAATTAGCAACGAAACAAGTGGTGAGGAAAGCATCTTTACCAGCACATCTACAGTGAACGCATGTACGGAAGCTCAAGCGGAGTTCATTCCACTTAGCATGAGTGATGTGGAAGAAGGTGCGTATGAGGTGCTCGACTTGGCTAACACTGATAGAACCGTGTTGTACTTTGCAAAAAGTGGCAACGGTTACTTGGTTGATGGTGACAGTTATTACGCGCCGAATAACACCCAGTATCGTTTAGGTGATGCGGTGGATTTCACCTGGATTATCAGTGCTGAGAATAAGGTGGCAATAACGAGTCCGACAGGTAACTTAGAATTTGCGTTAACGGATTTGGAATTCACCAATGGCTCAGTGCAAGTGAGTGTTGATGAAGACTTAAATGGTGCGTTTGAGCAAGTTCTGAATTTGCCAATCAAATTACTTCGTAATGAGAATCGTGATACAGATGGCGACACCTTGATTAATTCGTTTGACATCGACATTGATGGTGATGGTACGAATAATGAGATGGATGCGTTTGCATTTGACCCAACGGAAACCTTGGACAGTGATTATGACGGTATCGGAAACAATACCGATACGGATGATGACAATGATGACGTCGCTGATGACTCAGATATTGCACCAACCGATAAGCGGGTGAGTGAAGAAGTCACGAACTTCACAGAGGCGGATTTAGCGGATGAGTATCTGGAAATTGTTGAAGGACGTTTGCTAGATCCTGCAATAAGAATAGGAAGCACCAGCGGAGCGTATTACCGATTCAATACGACTAATGACATGTTGTCGTTTATTGGTATTGAAAATTATGAAGCCCCATACACTATATCTGAAGGAAAGATCCAGGTTACTAGTGAGCGTCACTTAGGCTTTCCGAATCGATCACCAGCTCAATTAGTAGAGCTTGGGCTGATCACTCAGAGTCAGGCCGACCAGGTAGAGTCGACCAATAATTATCAGGTAGAGCAAGTCCAGATATCGCAGACTTGGCGTTTAGTTTTGAAAGCTAAAGGCTATCAGACATTCGAAGTCGTAACTCGTTCACGATACAACATAGGCAATGCTAGTGATCGATTGACGTTAACAGGAACAGAAGACCTAGTTACTGTTGAGAAAGATGAGGAGGCCTTTGAACGTACTTTAAATCTTGTTAGTGAGTTAGAGCAAATACCATTCGATGCGTCTGAGATGATGGGAACGTGGGCGTTACCAGTAAACATCACTGTGTCAGAGGATGTGTTACCGCAAGGTGAATTTAACTTCTGGACGGATTTGGTGACGTTTGACTCTTCGACGGCGACTGCAAAATTATCGGGCAGAACGTTTAACTGGTCGATAGATGGCGAGGGAACGTTAACGTTGAGTGAGTCTGAAACTGGTTTCGTTTCAAATCACAAAATCTACAATAAGTTTAATACTGGTTATGGAGTTCATAGTACGGCGGTTGGCACAAGTGGCAGTGTTACTCAAGAGTTCAGTGATTACACCTTAGTTGTTAAACAACAAGCTGAAGCAAACGTTACTCCATTACTTGGTGAGTTTGCAATTTCTGCATTCAATGTAACAGAGCCGTCTGTTTGGGGGGATGATGCGGTGCCTGATCCAGATCAATTGTTTGGTTGGGTGCTCAATTCCATTCCAGAGAATCAAAGCAAAGGTTTCGGCCGCAATGTATACAGTGGTAGTTACGACTTCGGACTCAATCACAATGGATGGCGTGAACGCACCTGGTCCTATGTAGATGGCACTGAAGAGATTGCGATCCTCGCAACGAACGAACAATCTGGTGGAGCTTGGGGTAATTGTGAAATAAGTAATGACGATTGCGTTGCTATTAGAGAGCGTCACTGGATCCCTTTAGCGAATGTGGGCAACAGAGTTTATGTATTGGAGTGGGAGCTAGAGAACTACAATAGTAATATTTTCCCAAGCGAATCTGATTTCTACTTCAGGTTTGCTGCGAGAGTTAATTTTTATGACGCTGTGGATTTGAGCCAATATTATGATGCTGACTCTGATGGCGTTTCAAATGATCGTGAATCTGATTCAGATAATGACGGAGTCAATAATGACGAAGACTTATTCCCATTAGATCAGAATGCTTCAATGGACACGGATGGAGACGGTATACCAGACTCATATGATAATGACGACGATAATGATGGCATTCAAGATGTTGTTGATGCTGCACCCAAAATGGCGGATGTTGGCAGTGCCCTACCATTTACAGAGGACATATTATCTGACAAATATTTAGCGATTGAAGAAGGAGCTTTAGTTAAGCCTAATTTTAGATTTGGTCGAAATGGCGATTTAATTGAGTTTAATAAAGCTGATAATACATTCGTTTACTCTGGGTTTGGTGAATACGAGACGGGGACGTACGCCTTTAGCGAAAACGTCATGACACTGACTAATGATGTCTATGAAAGTTATGAGTCGATATGGGAATTAGCTAATTCAGGTCATATTACTAACGAGGCGGCAAATGCATACTGGTCGGCGAAAGGTTCTAGTGACGTTCTGATTAGGACGACAAAGCAGGAGTCTCACTTTGTTTTAGTAGCTCAAACGGAAACACAAGACATTTTCTATATTGAAGAATCTGACAGCAGAGAAATCGTCAACGATGATGACAGACTGTTGTTAACCAATGGTGACACGACTCCATTTGAATCTTCAGGAACGGAAACTGCCAAAGTCACTCGTTATGAAGATTTAACACCTATCGCTTTTACGGCGGACGAGTTTAATGGGAAAACCTGGGCTTTGCCTGCCAATATAGATGGTGATGCAGATACTGAGTGGAACAGTATCAAGGACGACTTAGTTGTTTTTGAATCATCGACATTTACCAATAGCGTATCTGGAGATTCGGGAACTTGGTCGATAGATACCGCCGGGCGCTTAGTACTTGTGTTACCGGACACAAACACTGACGATACCACCGATAACAACACGGTAACCATCACTCAGTTTGCAAACTACGATGGCATGATAGAGCTGCATGCCGTTTATCAAAGCCGTGGAATGGTGAGCGTCAATGGGGATGATGTGCTGATCGAAATGCAATTTAGTACCTACCAAATGGGAGGTGAAGTCGATGAGTCCGCGAGTCATGATGTATTGATTGATGCCTTCTCGGTTGGTGGTTACTCCTTAACGAATAAATATTATTACGACGAAAGTGATGAGCTCAATATGGAAGAATTGGGTGAAATATTGAGATTTAATGCCGACAACACGGTCACGCACCATAGTAATGGCTTTAACGTTGAAAACCCTAATTGGACGACGACTTGGTCGGTAGACGGCAATGTGTTTAAAGTCACCGAAAAGTACGATAACTCTACTGGTGAAAGTTACGCCGATTGTGTTGTAGATAATGTAACCTGTTTTGAAAACAGCGCCACCTATCGTAAACCAATAAAAACCGTTGGTAATAGAGTGTATCTATTAGAGTGGTATACGGTTAAGCGCGGTGATTCCAATACTTCTGATTTGTTATTACCTGTGTTCTCCTTTTATGAAGTGGTAGATTTTTCTGCATATGACTTTGATAACGATGGAATATCAGACAATAAAGATACCGACGACGATAACGATGGCATTTCTGATGAAGATGAAATAGACAATGGCTCTGATCCGTTAGATCCAGGCAGTTTTCCGCAGGGGGATGCCGATAATGACGGAGTAGTTGATTTGTTAGATGCCGCACCGATGAACCCTGAGATCGGTGCATACTTGCAAATGACCAGTGATACACTAGCGGACAAGTATATCGGCATTGAAAAAGGAGCATTAGATAACCCCAACTTCCTGCCTCTTAACAATGGCGACTTTATTGTTTTCAACAAGTTGGAATCTAGTATTGTTTATTCCGGCGACAATGATTATGAATCGTCAACTTATGCATTAGAAGATGATTTGCTCGTAATATATGAAAACGGCAACAGTAACTATGACTTTGAAAGTATGGAGGTTTCAAAACTTGTTGAAGCAGGCCATATAACTCAAGATATGGCTGATACTTTCACCTCTTCCATGGGGACGAATACCGTTAATATGCGTAAATATTACGGTGATAGCCGATTGCGTCTGATCAAACAGGAAGACGATACAGATACTTTTTATATTGAAGATGATGTCAGATTAACATTCGAAAATCAGTTTGATAGTGAAGTGATGACGGGCAACAGCTTTACCGAGTTTTACGAATTGGATACTGAAACCGCTGAGTTGACTCGTTACGATTCCTTGTCGGCAATCGAATTTAACTCCAGCGAGTTTGAGAGTAAAACATGGGCGCTTCCCGTTGGAATGGGTGAAGCCTTCGAAAGTACCTGGACGACGAATGGCAATGATGCGGTAACGTTTACAAGCACTGATTTCAGTACTCAGGTCCTTGGTTACTCAGGTTCTTGGTCCATTGACAGTGAAGGTCAACTGATTCTAAACGTAGATAATGGCGATACCATTACTATCAAAAAGTTCGAACAGTTGGATGGTGCGATTGCTGTTCATACATTATTTGATACTCAAGAAACGGAAGTTGTTAATAATGTAGAAGAATCAAAACCAGTTCGATATAGCTCTTATCAACTAGCTGGCGAAATACTGCCTGGTACATCATTTGACCATTTTGTAAACAAAACGTTATTAAACTCTTTTACTCTGACAAGTCTAAGTTCCTATGACAATGAAGGTGAACTCATCGAAAGTGAGCTATTCACTTGGTACTTTGGTGATGGTGGAAAACTGAATAGAGCCGGCGACGGTTTTATGATTGCTGATTCCGGCGATACCTGGGACTGGAGCTTCAATAACGGCGCAGTTGAAATGACTCGCACCTACAATCTGGCATCCGACAATTGGCGTGAGGAATGCATTGTTGACGATGTAAATTGTCGAATTCTCGATAAAAGGAGTTGGAAACTCATGTCTGTTGTAGGAGACCGGGCTTATTTTATTGAGTATTGGTTACGTAATAGTACTGCGTGGGATTCAAGTGTAACGTTTGATCCGAACGCTTATGATTTGGGTTTACCTGGTCGTATTGTATTCGCGGATGCAGTAGATCTAAGCCGTTTTGATCACGATGGCGATGGTACATCTGACAATCTTGATACAGATGACGATAACGATGGTTATCTGGACGATGACGATGCCTTCGATTTTGATAACACAGAGTGGCTTGATACCGATGGTGACGGTGTAGGCAATAATGCAGATGAAGATGATGATGGTGATGGTGTTAACGATGACGTTGATGTTGAGCCGTTAGACCCAGAAATTTCTCATGCCAGAATAAGCTTAACCAATGAAATTTTGGCCAAGACTTATATATATCTACCAAACTCAGTTATTGAACAGCCGACGGTTGATACATTTCAAACTACGATGGGCGACACCTATAGCTTTGAAGATGCGGGCGTTTTCCATTCCTATCATAGAAATGGTTCAACGGACGCGACTTGGCAAATTGACAATGGAATCGTCGAACTTGACTACAGCCGCATAGGTATGGGGAATGCTTGGTTTTCTGCGCAACAATTAGTGGACATGAAAATCATTGACTCTGATACACGAGATTCGTTCATTAGTGAACATGGCGAAGTAAACATCCAGTTTGCTACTGAAACATTAGACGGTACGTGGTCTCTTATCGCTAATGAAACGGACGAGGACACTTTTTGGATAAAAACAAATCTACGTTACCAAGTTGTCGATGCGTCGTATGGAATGACATTATTTAATGACTCGCAATACAGTTTTGAATACGTAGATACCGGCTTTGAGCAGACGTTCAAAAATTTTGAGTCATTAACTCCATTGTCGGTGGATTCAAGCTCTTGGGTCGGCACTTATGCACTGCCTGTTTGGGGTGTGGATGCTGATGAACTTGGTCGTTATGACTGGCTGGTGGTCGATATGGTCACTTTATTGAATGATGGTACGGGCTCGTCCGACACAGGAGCAACGCCAAACTTTACTTGGTCGGTCGTCAATGATGAGTTATTGCTTAACTTTGATAATGGCGACACAGCGGTGATCACCAAGTATCAGCAGTTTGACACTATGGAAGAAGTGTACGCTGAAGTGACACTTAACGGTGAAACTTATACGTATTACAGTATGACTGTCGAAAAAGCGTCGGTTGATTTTTCACAGTTTAAAGACAAGTTCCTCTTAGGCGGATTTACGTTAGTGTCAGCTAACAGTTACGATGAAAATGGAGACATCGAAGGAGAAGACATATTTGGATTCCGTGTAGAACATGGGGGCGTTTCAAGAACAATATTTGACACAGACACGCTGGACCTTACCGATGACAGCGGTAATTTCTGGTATGAGCGTAGTTGGTCCGAAGTTGAATCTGGGGTTATTGCTCAGACTCGGTTTATCGAACAAGATGGCAATGGCGGTTGGTTCTATACTGGAAATTGTGATGTTACACAAAGTAGTTGTAGCGTAGAGCGGGTAAGAAACTGGACTCTGTTAGCTCAAGAAGCGGATAGGTTGTATGTATTGGAGCAAGAGTTACGCAATGATGCCGCGTGGCAGTTTGATAATACGGAATCTTATTCAGGACGAATAGGAAGCCGTGTGCAGTTCTATACCATTTATGACACCGGCATAAATATTGACACGGATGGCGACGGTACTTTTGATGCATTGGATGAAGATGATGACAACGACGGTACTAACGATGTAGGCGATGCATTCCCATTTGATGACGCTGAAACCTTAGATAGTGATGGTGACGGCGTAGGTGACAATGCTGACGTCTTCCCTAATGACAATACTGAAACTCATGATGCAGACGGTGATGGCATTGGTGACAACGCGGACACAGACGATGACAATGATGGTGTCTTGGATGTTGATGACGAGTACCCGAATCAGGATTCTCGCCATGTAGCACTGATGACTTTTTCTGATGCCGACTTTGCTACTTGTCTGGCCAACCAATGGGGAACAACGCCATTCTTTAATATCACAGAAGTAACATGCGATGACGCCAATATCACGTCTATTGAAGGTATTGAACAGTTAATCAATGTTAATGTGGTAAATCTGAACAATAGCCTTGTGGATGATTTTTCTCCTTTAGCTGGTTTGCCATTGTTATCTAACGTTCAGTCGACCAAACCTGGCTTCGATAATGGCGATCTGGCAGAAATTGCTTCAAATGACAACATTTACAACATCTGGTTACAAGCGCCGAATGTGACGTCGATTGAAGCCGTTCGTGGCCATCCGAATCTGAGAAACTTCCATATCTGGGGTAATTCTCCAAACCTTGAAATGGATGTACTCGCTTCATTGAACAATATTCATGTGTTAGCAATAAGTGCAGATTCAGTTGATAACTTTTCTACATTAGGTTCATTGTCGAGCCTGGAACAGCTGTGGTTACACCATGATATGGATGACGCAGAAGTAAATCAGCTTAGTGGTTTAACTAATTTGAACTACCTTAATATTGGTTGGGGCAACGTTTCTGCTAATGCTGTGGAAAGCCTTGTTAATATGTTACCAGCGCTAACATCAGCAGAGTTAAATTATTTAACGGTAGACAGTTTGGCGATGTTCTTCAATCCCAATGATTTCCAGCATTTAACTTTAAATAACTCAATAGTGACAGATCTATCACAAATTCAAGTGTTACAAGATGCCGGCATTACGGTTAACTTCGTAAATCACAATACCGCAATGACAGTGAATGATGTGATTGGCAGCCATCAAATGTTCAATGTTGAAAAGGACGATGGTTCATTTGTGACTGTACCAGTTATCTTTAATAGTGACATGACTGGTAACCTCGATTGGGGCTTTGGTAATGAGACGTTCACCTGGTCGTTGGACGGTGAAGGTAGGGTGTTGGTGGATTACGATGCTGGCGGTGAAAATGATCGCTGGACTTGGTACGACACCATATTTGGTAGCAATGGCTTCGAAAGCGGCAACATAGGTGTTGAAGTGGATGAAAATGACGATGGTGTTTTTGATAGCCATACAAAGAGTCGTTACCACTCATCTAAACTAACCACAAATTTGGTTTCCGCTCATGACATTGTTGGCAGCCATACGCTAGTGGATCCAAATGATGGCAACAATTACACTCTTCTACTTAATGCAGATATGACAGGTACGATTAATTGGGATGGACCAGACGAAACTTTTACTTGGTCATTGGACAGTGAAGGTCGTTTATTGGTCGACTATGATGATGCGGGTAACACCGAGATTGATCGTTGGACTTGGACTGAGGTGACTCGTAACTCAAGTGGTTTGTACTTAAGTGGCACTGTAAATTTAGAAGTATCAAATGCAGGTGACGGTAATTTTGATACTTTAGAATTTACTGGTGGCTCGCTAACTAAATTTATACCTTAGGGTATATCGCCTACTAAAAATCAATGCCAGCTAACTGAAAGCTGGCATTTTTATTTCTCTATCTAATAATTACTCTAAAATGCTTATCAATAATAAAGTTTAATTTACTTGGCATAGTCCATGCTTTGTAACTCGTAGAATCAAAATAATGTCGTTTGGAGTGCAGTATGGAATGGGCTTTAGTCTTGTTAGTTGGTTTAGTGGTTACCATCGCCTTGGTGGCAAGTCATTTTATTGACACCAGCAACCCTTATCCGTTTAAGAAAAAGACTCAGTTGTTTACTAGTGTTGAGCGAGGCTTTTTCGCTTTGTTAAATCGTGCAGTTGGTAACGACTATCAAATTATTAATCGTGTTCGACTTAACGACATTATTGAAACCAAGGATATGGTAAAGGGGCGAGCTAAACGTTCGGCTTCATTAAAAGCGTCGAGTAAGTTCATTGATTATGTGCTGTGTGACCCTAAAGATTTCAGGATCATTGCGGCAGTGGACTTGGTAAACCAAACGCAAGGCGGTCATAAATCAAAAGCGGACTGGTTCGTTACAGGCGCGTTAGAGGCTGCAGGCATTCCACATATTCGAATTAAAGTTAAAGCTGGATATAAAGTAGAAGAAATTCGAAACGGCATTTTATATAAAATTGGTAAAAAGGAACGCGCTCATCCGCCAGAGCCAATTATCAAAGGCAACATTCCAAGACGCCCGATTAGTGCTTTGTCTGCGGGGCAAGTTAAGGCTCAAATTAGTAATTTATCATTGGCAAAGGCTTCTTAACGAAGCCTTTTTCTTACCTTTAAAAGCATCTAAATACCTTCAAATAAATCGTTTTTATGTGCCAAATTTGTTGCCGTTACGCTGGTAAATTTTGGCATTTCCTTTTCGCTCTTCTACCTTATTAAGTACACTGTCATTTCTCATTGATATGTGACTTTGCACGAGTGGAATTGGTATTAAATCTATCTCTGCATAATGAATTGATAAGGCGTTTGTATGAAATTTACATTTCCAAAAATGGCAGTGCTGTTGAGCAGTTTGTACTTGATATCATGTTCTGATACCTCACAAAAAGTATTTGGTATCGACGAGCAAACGCCAGTAGAGGACTTGGTTGCACTATCCGTTGTGATAAAAGAAAGTGACGAAGTGCCTGAGCAAACTGAATATTCAATTCGTGCCGATATCAATTTAGACGTGGGTGGTTCAACGCCTGAATACAATTTAAGTTGGCAGTTACTTGATACTCCGTTTGGCTTTTCAATGCCATTAGTGGAAATGCAAGACGCGCCAGATGGCCAATCAGTGGTGAGTTTTGTGACGCCGGATGTCGATCAGGATACCAGGGTCGAACTTCAGATAACCGTAAGTTATAACAATGGTGACGAGTTAGAGAATATTGTTAAATCCGTCGACCTCAACATTATAGCGAACAAACAAGTGGTTATTTCTGGGGCCGTTGTGGATGAACCCATTCCCAACGCCAAAATTCAAGTACAGTTAGGAGAGTTATTGTTCCAAACCTTTGCGGATAGTCAGGGCAATTATTCGTTGGAACTAGAGTTTGCAGATGTTAACCAAGTTGCAGTCGTAACTGCATTAGGTGGGGGAGACTACAGTGAAGTTGAATTTAAGTCTTATCTGGGGGATGGCAATGTGTTGCAGCAAAACGCTGGCAGCGACGGAATTGTGACTAATGAAGAAAATAGCAGGATAAACGTAACGAATATATCAACGGCTGAGTACATACTCATAGAGGATGTTTTAGAATCTGGCGCTGAAGTGCAAACTCAGGCTCAGTTAGATGAACTTACTACTCAGTTAGATGTTAATAAAGTGCTAGATGTTGCCGCAGTGATCAAAGCGGTGGTTGATAATGATGATGTGACATTGCCTGCTGGCAAAAAGACGATTTTAGAGTTATTGCAAGATGACGAAGCCACCGACAAATTTGTCAGTGACTTAGTGGCTGAAAATCCAACTATTATTGAAGACTCAAAACAAAAAATCATAAACGATCCAGTTTTAACGCCGGTAGATCAGGATTTTGATATTGCGAATCGATTCTTTGTGACGAAACTCGGTGACTATCAAAGCCTTACCACTGAAGTTATGGACTTCAAAGATGATGGAACGGGAGATTGGGCAACTTACTATGGAACGTTTGATGTCTCATGGCAAAAAGATGCAACCACTGGCGCGATATCGGCACAATTTCAATCAGGGGCATTTGTTAGCACAGACTGTGAAAATAATGATGAAAGCAAATGTTACGATAAATACCTAACTTCCGCCAAAATCAATAAGCTGCCAAATTCAGGCATTCACAATTCTTTATACATTGAATACACCTATACCTTAATACATACCCAAAGCAGCGAACAGAAAACAGAAACTGGAGTCGAAACCTACAGTGCACTTGATGAAAACGACATTATCGCAATTAGTTCGACAAATTTGACTACGGGCCGTTGGGCGATGCGGGTTCTCGATGAAAGTTTGGATACGACTGGCTTGTCGACTGCTGAGTTGCCCCATGAAATTGTCTACGCCACCTTTAATCTAGATGGAACGGGCCAATATAATCGCGTAGGCGATGGCGAAGTTATAACGTTTAATTGGAAGGTTGAATTAGGCGTACTTCAAATTGACATATTTGCCGCAACTAATGCTGGCACGGGCACGACTGATCATACACTCACATACGTTCAAACATACGACAGGTTAGGGGTGTCGCAAATGAGTCTCGTGATAGATGCTCCGGACTTCGCTAAGGTGAACAGCAAAATGCTGAATACGGTTGTGGCAACAACTGCAACTCTTGCCCAGGTCAATGCGACGTTAGACGTTGCAAATACGTCAGTCGAACATAGATTTGCATTGCTTGAAAGTGCCACTGAATTACCTACTTTTTTTATTCAGTTTGATGCCCAAGGCTTTGGTTTTCATGAAAGCTTGTTTGAAGGTGGAAGCCAGACAACTCCATTCGCATGGAGCCGAACTGGTTTGGGGGTAACAGCGAGTTACTATCGATCTATTGATAAAGGCAATGTTGCGAGTTGTAGTGGTGAAGAAATCGGGCAATGTTACTTACAGAGGGAGCGGCAGTTTGAAATATTAGATGTGGTAGAAAATCGATATATCGTGCGCATATATCAGGTGTTCTATGAGCATATTGGTGACGGACAAGTACAACCGAATCTACACACTTCGTATATTGGTATCTTTGAAGTTCAAGCTAACCTTGATTTGATTTCGCAGGACTGAAATTTAATCTATGAAAATTTGAGTGATGTCAAATGCAAAGCCGTATATAACAGCGGCGATAAAGAAAATGAAGATTGAGATTATTTTAGCAAATGGGTAATCTCGTTGTTCTCTAATATCTGCGGCAAACACTTAATGGAAATTGAACTCAAGTTTTTACTTTCTCTCGAGCATATTGAAGCTTTTAAAAACATTTTGAACGGCGAAACGCTTAATGCGGATTACAAAGGTAAACGCCAGCTAATTAATACTTATTTTGATACGACAGAGAAAGCCCTAAGGGAATTTGATATTGGCCTACGCACCAGAATAAGTGTTGATCAAAACGGCGAGCAGAAACAGGAGCAAACTGTTAAATTGGCCGGTCAAGATGTAGGTGGTTTGCATCAACGACCTGAATACACCGTCCCGCTTGCTGATGACGTCACATCTAAATTTGCCGACTTAAATCGATTCGATAAATCGATATGGCCAGAGGGATTTGATGTTGAGTTTATTCAATCTAATTTAAGACAAACATTCGAAACTAACTTTGAACGCGAAATCTGGGTAGTCAGTATGCCTGGAGGCACTTCAGTTGAATGCGTATTGGATAGAGGGCATGTTGCTGCTGAAGGTCGGGCTGAAGACATTTGTGAAATAGAGTTGGAATTGATATCAGGTCAAGTGCATGAAGTATTTCAATTAGCACAGTTATTAACACAAGCTTTACCGCTGAAGTTAGGGGTTTTGAGCAAGGCGGCACGAGGTTATCGATTAGTTAACAATACTGAGCTTAAATGTTCAAATTTAGAAATCAGCCAATTATCGCCTCACATTGAGTTAGAGACGGCATTTATAAAAATGTTAAGCAGTGCTATTGGCTTTATTCAACACAATGAATTGGTATTGTCTCAAACCGAGTCGCCTAAAGCCCTGAGACGAATAATTGATGGAATATCCTTGGTTATTCATATTTTGCAATTGTTTTCACCACACATTTCGTCTGAGCGTTGTCAAAAGTTCATCGTCGGTTTTAAGGATTTGAGAAAGTCATTTGCCTGGGTTGATGTGTTTTATCAATTGCAGCAACTGCAAAATCGTAAAAGTCCTTATCGCAAGGATATAGAAAAGAGTGAATTTTTGCGGGAGTTGTTGGCCGAACAACGGTTTCCAGAAAGTCAGATGATTCAGGCAAAAGAGCGTTTTAGTACTTCATCATACAACCAGCTGATGCTGAATTTCATTCAATGGATAAGCCTTAAACAGTGGCGCAATGAAATGTCTCTGGATGATTTGTCCAGTTTGCAACAGCCTCTATTTCACGTTTCAGGTGAATGGTTAAATGACGCATGGGGTAATTTGAAAACGCAGTTGAAGCGTCATCAAAATTCAAGTGACAGCAAAACACTGGATAAGCTTTATTGGCCACTAGCGACGGAATTGTTAACAGGGCTGTGTGTTGGCAGCTTGTATGTTGCAGATGAGTGGCAATCATTTCGAAATCCATTAGTGGACTTATTAGTAGGGTGTGAAGAACTCATGTTATTGAATACTCTTGGGCAGCTAGTTGTGGAACAAACTGATGATAAGAGTGAGCTGGAAGCCCACCTGGCATGGCTTAACGGCAAGCAAAAAAGCCTGAATATTGCGCTAACTGCGAGTATCAACAATACACTAAAATTAAGACCTTATTGGTAGATTGAATTAACCCCCTGATGTGAATGAGGAAGGTAACACATATGTTAGCTGAACTGGGTGAATCGAGAGTCGAAGAGTTTGCATCTAAATGGTCAGAACTGAGTTTATCTGACGTGCACAGGGAAACGTTAGTAGCCCTGTTTTCTTTTAGTGATTTTATTTTTGAGCAAGCGTTAAGGCATGAGCAAGTTTCAAGGTATTTGCTTAATCATATAGATAACAACTTCACTCAACCTGTCCCCGCGTTTTCGGATTGGTGCGTTGACTACATTACACTTGATGAGGCTGCAATGATGTCGCAGTTGAGAGTGTATAGGCAATTAGTCATGGTGTTGATTGCTGGCAAGGATTTTTTGCATCAGTCTAGTATGGTTTGCCTTATGCGTGAATTATCGGAGCTGGCGGACCAATTTTACTTAATTGCAAGAGAGTGGGCGGTCGCACAAATGGCACCACGCTGGGGGCATGCAAAAAATCAAAATGGTGAAAACGTCGAGCTCATTGCGTTAGGTATGGGTAAGTTAGGGGGATTTGAGCTCAATTTTTCTTCCGACATAGATCTTATTTTCTGTTATGAAGAGAAGGGATTGACACAAGGGGGACGACGTTCTGAAGACTTTCAGGTCTATTTCACAAAGTTAGCACAGAAAGTTATTCAATTATTAGACAGAGTTACCCCTGATGGGCGTGTGTTTCGTGTTGATATGCGGTTACGACCGTTTGGTGATAGTGGTCCATTAGTGAGCAGTTTCGATGCTGTAGAGGACTATTATCAGGAGCAAGGACGTGAGTGGGAGAGATACGCGTTACTAAAGGCTCGGCCTTTGGGGGGAGTTGAAGCGTTATCAGAACAGGAGTTAGGTCAACAGGCCAGGTTGATGGCTTTATTAAAACCATTTGTATATCGTCGTTACATAGATTTCAGCGTGATTGACTCGTTAAGAAATATGAAACACATGATAGAAATGGAGGTCAAGCGAAGGCAGTTAACGCTGAACATAAAACTGGGTCAAGGTGGGATCAGAGAAGTCGAGTTTATTGTTCAAGCCATGCAAATGCTGCGAGGTGGAAAAGAAGCTCAGTTACAACAGACCGGTTTGTTGAATGTACTACCTGAGTTAGTGAGATTAAGGGTTTTTGATCAAACAGAAGCTGGTCAATTGGAGCAAGACTATTTATGGTTGCGACAATGTGAGCAATACTTACAAGCTTTCGCTGATGCTCAGACACAAACGTTGCCAAATGACGAACTGAATCAACAACGACTTATATGTCTATTTGGTATGCCGTCATGGCAGAACTTCCTCAATCAATTAAGCTCGGTAAATGCCAGAATACACAACGTATTTGAAGAGGTTATCGGAGGCCCTGAAGAACAAAACAAACAAGAGCCTAAAAACCTCGCTCGCTGGCAGCAAGTTTGGTTGGCAAATGCAGAAGACATAGAGCCAGAAGATGAAATCATTCAATTGGTATTGTCTGTCAGGCCTGACTTAATGCGCGCAGTGAGTGGAAGCCGGGGTAGAGAAAAACTGGATCTCTTAATACCTCATATTTTGTCACAGTCTGAGCAGCAAAATGCCAATAAGGAACAGTTGTCAGAAATTCTGGATCTTATTAAGAAGATAAGTTCCCGTACTACTTATTTGGAGCTGTTAATTGAAAACGAGGGGGCTTTGACGCAGTTAATTAAGCTGTGCATGTCCTGTCGTTTTATTGGGCGTCAGATTAGTAAATTTCCACTATTGCTCGATCAATTAATTGATCCAAAGTTGTTATACACAGTTCCAGAGATAGACTCTTATTCAAGTGATTTACGCCGTTATTTATTGCGGGTCGATCCTGATGACTTGGAACAACAGATGGAAGTTCTACGTCAGTTTAAACTCACAAGCCAATTGATTATTTCCGCTTGCGATGTAACAGGCATATCCAGTTTGTTGCAAGTGAGTGATCATTTAACTGCTTTGGCTGAAGCCTGTATTGAGCATGGAGTGAATTTAGCGTGGCAGCAGATGGTAAGTCGGTATGGTTACCCTGAAGGAGCAAGTGACGAAAACAAGAACTTTGCCGTCATTGCGTATGGCAAGTTGGGCGGTTTTGAACTTGGTTATGGCTCAGATTTAGATGTGGTATTTGTGCATAACTGTGAAAGCACCAAGCCCACTGATGGAAAGAAGGCTATTGATTCAAGACAATTTTATTTGAAACTCGCGCAGCGGCTAATGCATATCTTCACTACACGCACCTTATCGGGTGAGTTGTATGAAATCGACACCCGATTACGCCCTTCCGGTGCGTCTGGCTTGTTGGCCATTCATATTGATACTTTCGCCGACTATCAAAAGCACGAGGCGTGGACCTGGGAGCATCAAGCATTAGTCAGAACTCGTTTAGTTATGGGAAACACAGAGTTAAAGGAGAGATTTTCTAAGATCAAAACAGAGATACTTACGCAGAGTCGGGAGCCTGAAAATCTACGTAAAGATATAACCGAAATGCGACAAAAAATGTTTGATAACTTGGCTAAAGAAAGTGATGGAATGTTTGACCTGAAACAATCGCGCGGTGGTATAGCAGATATTGAATTTATTAGTCAGTATTTGGTGTTAAGCGCAAGCCACAAACATCCTGAACTCGAATCATTTCCAGACAATGTCAGGATTTTTGAACAAGCGAAACACGTCGGTTTGATCACAGAAAATGAACATACGTCACTATTAGAGGCTTATGTATATTACCGCGAGGCTTACCATCAAGCTTCGCTGAACGATAGTCAAAAGGCAATAACGCTCGAGCTTGCCAATAAACATGCGCAGAATGTTAAAGGAATTTGGACCAAATTATTATTGAGCTAGTCGCTCATTTAGTTCGTTGAATAGATCTTCATATTGATATTTATATGGAGACTCAGATACTTTAGATAAAAGCGCTTTAGCTTCTTTCAGGTTTCCTAGCTCGATGTGGTTTTGTGCAATTCTCAGTTGACATATTGCAATGCCGGATTCGTCTCTGGCTCTAATATGTTCTTCAACAGATATTTGATACTCGCTGATTGCCTTCTTGTGTTTTCGGTTAGCTTGGTATGCTCTCGCAAGATTGTAATGAGCAGTCGCAATTCTGAGTGGATTTTTTGTTTGTTTTGCCCAGAATAGTCCTCTTGAACGATATTCCAGAAACTTTACGTAATTCTCTAAAGCCGATGCAATATGACCTAAGTTCGCATACATATTAGATTGAAAGACAGGATCATTCAGGTTTTTGTAGTTTTTCCTGACTTTGAGCAGGACATTGCGAGCTTCCAGAAACTTTGCTCGATAAACTTCCCTTGGCGCATGCTTTTTTAGTCTATGTGCTTCTTCTTGTATCAAGTTGGCATATAGGAGAAGACGAGATGGATCGCTAGACGATGAGTCTAGTTCCGCAAAGCGCTTTTTGGCTCGCTGCATTAAATCAAAAGCTTCTGCGTCTTTATCTACCGTTAATAAGTACTTAGCTCGGTATATGATCGAGGCAAATTCAAAATCACCCGGGGGGTTAGCTGCATTGAGTGCTTCATTAGTTGTTATACCTAATGCTTCATATTGAGCTAAGTGATATTCCGCCCACATCTGGTAATCTTTTAATCTGAACCAAGCTGCACTACCAGACGGAATTTTTTGCAATTGCTCGGGTAAAATTTCTAAGCATTTTTTGGGATTAAGTTGGCAGGTTTTATGTGTAGATAGAGGCGTTTTTACAATTGTTTCCTGACTATGAACAATCGTGCTTAAAGATAAAAAAAGAACGAATAAAAATACTGATTTCATACCCGAGAGTCTTTCAATCCAAAAAATTCATTATTGCAAAATGTTTAGGCTAATCCTAGCTTTACAAAAGTAAGGTGAGTATAAAGTATGCACTTAAGTATAAGTAATTTGTAACATAAAGTAAGTTTCTAAATAAATAGATTGACTGTTTAACATTTCTCAAATTAGTTCGTATGTACGAAGGAATAGAAAAGGAAATTGTTCGTTATTTTGACGGAAAGATAAAAGTAATTTTGTTACCTTCTTAGACTTGACAATACTCCGTAGGTTTATGGGCGTACCTGCAGCGAAGTCATTTGCGCCTTGCTTTTAGAATATTTGTCGCATTGATGCAAAAATTTACTCCCAAACAAGATTACAGTGGGTCTTAAGTTATCCAAGAGTACTAAAATCATTTACAAGTATTTAGAAGATGCTCGGCATTGACTCAATGCGTCAATTGTTTTGTTAATTCACTGTAAAGTGCTTCGTGATTAATATTGAGTGATGACTTTGAGACTTTTGAAAATAGCTGTCTAGCTTTGTCATTGCTGCCAAGATTAATGTGATTCTGGATAATTCGTAAAAGACTTAACGTGGCAATGGATTCGTTTTCTGTTTTTTGACTAAGGGATAGCGACAATTGATATTCACTGATTGCCTTTTTATATTTATGGTTCGCTTGATAGGCTCTGGCAAGATTGTAGTGCGCGACCGAAATTTCGCGGATGCTGTTAGTTTGTTTTGCCCAGAACAGACCTCTAGAACGATACTCTAAGTACTTAACGTAATTTTCCAGAGAGGCCGCGATATGACCCAAATTCGCATAAAGCGAAGCATGAAACCTTGGGTCTTTCAGGTTTTTGTAGTCTTCTTTTACCTTAAGTAAGATACTTCTCGCTTCAAGAAATTTTGCTCTATAGACTTGTTTTGGGGCGTGTTTTTTAAGCCTGTGCGCCTCTTCTTGGACTAAATTAGCATAAGCAATAAGGCGCCTAGGATCGTTTGAGGAAGCATCTAGTTTGGCAAATAATTTTTTTGCTTTCTGCATCATTTCATAAGCTTCTTCGCCTTTGTTTACGGTCAATAAGTATTTCGCTCTGTAAATGGCTGCAGAAAATTCAAAATCCCTCGGGGGGGTCTTGCTATTAACCGCTTCATAGGTTGTTTTGCCCAAAGCCTCATATTGGGCGGAGAGATATTCGGACCACATTTGGTAATCTTTTAGTTTGAACCAAGCTGCACTGCCTTTTGGTATTTGCTGCAATTGTTCAGGTAGTAATTTCAAGCATTCTTTGGGTTTTTGTTGACAGACTTTATGCGTTGATTGGGGGATCTTAATATTGGTCGTTTGAGAATGAACAACCGTGCTTAATGATAAAAATAGAATGAAAAAAAGTGCTGGTTTCATACCTGATGAAGTTATTTTCAAAAAAATTATTATTGCAGAATGTTGGGACTAATCCTAGTGAAGTTGCTGTCAGATAGTTTAAAAATAGGACCAATGAAGTGAGTTGCGTATAATTTATTGCAAATTTTAAATTGAGCATCAGGGTCATAGACAATGTTTACATATCTACCTTGGTGCAAAAGCTTGTCGGGCTGTTCATTGGGTTCGTGTTAATTGGTAGGTTTGGGGTAGACGCTGCTCGTTCGGCTGGGCAAGTACGTCCAAGCTGAATGATGTTAACAGAACTATAAATAGTGCTAATTTCACGCTGCTTGATGGTGATCGTACAGATTAAATTACTTCTTATTTTAGGCATAAATCCCAGTTGTAGTACTGTCTCTCTGTAGTACGTAACTTCGGCTAGTTAGCTTGGAATGTCCTAACGGCAGACTGTTCAGAATGAACTATCATTAAGATAATTTGTAATTGCCCTCCCTGTGCAGAGTTGCCTTTGAAAGTATACGAGTCTAACCGCACACTGTTTTTATACCCTTTTTTAGGCATGTCTTTTGTTGTCATTTTATTCATGACCGGTTTAGGTGTGATGTTAGAAAGCTGGGTGTATGAAAGAAATGAACAAGAATTACATCGAATTGTTGAAGTCACTCAAAATAGCATGGTGACGGTGGGGGCAAGTGCGGATGAAATGGATCTGATTGCTGACAGTATTGGTCTTGCGACCATGAATATGCGCATTTCAATTATTGATCAAGAAGGGATCATTCTTGGTGATTCATTTTATGACGAGCATCAATATGTGCATTTTGACCAGCAACTTAGCAACTCGGAAGTGAAACAGGCATTCGAATTAGGGCATGCCAAGTCAATACGTGATAGTGACTATTTGCAGGCTAAGACATTCTTTTATGCCGAGAAGTTCGCTCAAAATGGTGTTGTCGGAGTGGTTCGAGTATCAATGCCAATGGAAGAGTTAAACAAGGCTATAACCCGTTTGCGTTGGCTGTTGGTCGGCGCTTCATTTGGTGGCTTGGTGATGTTGTCGTTATTAATGGCGGCGTTTGCGAAGAAACTAAAATGTACCATAGTGTCAGAACGCAAGTTACTGGAAGATAGAGTTGAAGAGCGGACCGCTGAAATTGATATGTTGCAGCGATTGGCAAGTATGTTGGCAGCATGTAACTCCATTGAAGAAGTACAACAGATAGTCTCAGATATAATTCCAAAAATTATTGGTGACATGCCCTGTGCCGTTTCTTTAACTAATGAAAAAGGGGGGCTGATCGAACAAAAAATAGAGTGGGGCGGTAGGTGGCCTGGTCTAACCGTATTTAACGCTAATGAATGTTGGGCCTTAAGAAAAGGTCGGTATCACATTTCCAAGGATGAACATTCGACATTGTCCTGTCAGCATATGGGAAATGTCGAAGACAAAACCTTATGTGTTCCGCTGTTGGCACATGGTCATGCTATTGGTTTATTGCATGTTTTGCTGGGGGAAGGGAATGAGCAAATTCATCTTAATATTGTATTTACCATTGCCGAACACTTAGGCCTAGCATTAGCAAACTTAAACATGCAGGAGAAATTGAGAGAGCAAGCAATAAAAGATCCTCTAACACGAATTTACAATCGTCGATTTATGGATGAAACACTGGAAAAGGAGCTAAATCGCAGCGAAAGACACGACAAACCTTTTACTATACTGCTGCTCGATATTGATCACTTCAAACCCTTTAATGACAATTTTGGCCATGACGCCGGTGATTTTGTCTTACGTCGCCTAGGTGAGTTGCTGACTGATTGTGTTCGTAAAGAGGATGTTGCTTGCCGAGTGGGTGGTGAAGAGTTCGCTATTTTACTTCCCGAAACGAACGTAGAAGATTCCAAGTTTTGCGCAAATAAAATCAATCAAATGGTTCGTCAGGAAGAGCTGTTTTTTAATGGACAATCCCTAGGCAAATTAACCGTATCCATTGGCATCGCATCATTTAATCTGCATGGGAAAGATCCTTTATCCTTATATAAAGCGGCTGATATTGCCTTATATGATGCAAAACGCTCAGGCCGCGATCAGGCTAAGGTTGCTAGTGTGGACGCAACAAGCAAAGTACTGGATATAAATTTAGGTAAAAAGAAAAAATAACTTGAATCGCGACCATATGATCCAAAAAGATCAAAATATTTTGTAACAAATTCAAAAAATATTCGTTTTAAGTATTGAAATCAATTTTCCCATCCCCACTTACCCTTCAAGCTAATTAAATCCCTAGGTTCTGTAAGCCTTTTGAATTAATACAGAGCCTTTATAAAGAAGTTTTGGAGAGTAATCCCATGGGTAGAATTATTGGTATTGACTTAGGTACGACGAACTCTTGTGTTGCAGTTTTAGACGGCGACCAACCTCGCGTAATCGAAAACGCGGAAGGTGATCGTACAACTCCTTCAATTATCGCATACACAGATGAAGGTGAAACACTAGTAGGCCAACCTGCTAAACGTCAGGCTGTTACCAACCCAACTAACACTTTATTCGCGATCAAACGTTTGATTGGTCGTCGTTACGAAGACAAAGAAGTTCAGCGTGACATCGACATCATGCCATTCAAAATCGTTCGTGCAGACAATGGTGATGCATGGGTAGAAGCGAAAAATGAAAAAATGGCAGCACCGCAGATTTCTGCTGAAGTTCTTAAGAAGATGAAAAAGACAGCAGAAGATTTCTTAGGTGAATCAGTTACTGAAGCAGTAATCACGGTTCCTGCATACTTCAACGACTCACAACGTCAAGCAACAAAAGACGCTGGTCGTATCGCTGGCCTAGACGTAAAACGTATCATCAACGAACCAACAGCAGCAGCTCTTGCATACGGTGTTGGTAAAAAAGGTGGTGACAACGTAGTAGCGGTTTACGACTTAGGTGGTGGTACTTTCGATATCTCTATCATCGAAATCGACGAAGTTGACGGCGAGCAAACGTTTGAAGTACTAGCAACAAACGGTGACACTCACTTAGGTGGTGAAGACTTCGATAACCGTTTGATCAACTACTTAGTAGAAGAATTCAATAAAGAGCAAGGTGTTAACCTTAAGAACGACCCACTTGCAATGCAGCGTGTTAAAGAAGCAGCTGAAAAAGCGAAAATCGAGCTTTCATCTGCACAGCAAACTGAAGTTAACTTACCTTATGTAACTGCCGATGCTTCTGGTCCTAAACACATGAACATCAAAGTAACACGCGCTAAGTTAGAGTCTTTAGTTGAAGACATGATCCAAGCGACATTGGAGCCATTAAAGATTGCTCTAAACGACGCTGACTTATCTGTAAGCGACGTAAACGATGTAATCTTAGTTGGTGGTCAAACACGTATGCCTAAGGTTCAAGAAGCGGTTGCAGAGTTCTTTGGTAAAGAAGCACGTAAAGACGTTAACCCTGATGAAGCAGTAGCACTTGGTGCTGCGACTCAAGCTGGTGTTCTTTCTGGTGACGTTAAAGACGTATTGCTATTAGACGTGACTCCATTATCTCTAGGTATTGAGACTATGGGTGGCGTAATGACTCCGGTAATTGAGAAAAACACAACGATTCCTACTAAGCAGTCACAAACTTTCTCAACGGCAGAAGACAACCAAGCAGCGGTAACGATTCACGTATTACAAGGTGAGCGTAAACAAGCGTCGGGTAACAAATCTCTAGGTCAATTTAACTTAGAAGGTATTCGTCCTGCTCAACGTGGTACTCCGCAAATCGAAGTAACCTTCGACGTTGACGCTGATGGTATCTTACACGTATCTGCAAAAGACAAAGATACTGGTAAAGAACAAAAGATCACTATCCAAGCTTCTTCTGGTTTATCTGATGAAGAAGTAGAAGCTATGGTACGTGACGCAGAAGCGAACGCTGAAGAAGATAAGAAGTTTGAAGAGCTAGCTCAAGCTCGTAACCAAGCTGATGGTCTTGCACACGCAACTGAAAAACAAATCGAAGAAGCGGGTGATGAATTACCAGCTGAAGACAAAGAAGCGATTACAAAAGCAGTTGAAGAATTGAAGACAGCTTCTAAGTCTGGCACAAAAGAAGAAATCGAAGCAAAATCTCAAGCTTTGATGGAAGCTTCACAAAAATTAGTTGAAATTGCTCAAGCGAAAGCGGCGGCACAAGGTGGCCAAGCTGGTCCTGATATGGGCGGAGCTGAGCAACCTAATGCACAAGACGACGATGTTGTTGATGCTGAGTTTGAAGAAGTAAACGACGACAAGAAATAATTCGTAGAATTATCAGTTCGTTAAGAGGGCAACTTTGATTGCCCTTATGAAATTTTAGACGGGGCGTTGTATTACGCCCTTGTTTCGTTAAATCAAAGGTTATTTTTTTAGTTATGTCTAAACGCGATTATTACGAAGTTCTGGGTGTTGAAAAAAGCGCAACAGAACGTGAGATCAAAAAAGCGTACAAGCGCTTAGCGATGAAGTATCACCCAGACCGTACCGCGGGTGACAAAGACTTAGAAGCTAAATTTAAAGAAGTTAAAGAAGCCTACGAAGTTCTGTCTGATGCTGGCAAGCGTCAACAATACGATCAGTTTGGTCATGCTGCGTTTGAGCAGGGCCACGGCGGTGGTCATGGTGGATTTGGCGGTGCCGATTTCAGCGATGTATTTGGTGACGTGTTCGGAGATATCTTCGGTGGTGGCGGCGGTCGTCGCGGTGGTGGCGGTCAACGTCAACAACGTGGTGCTGACTTACGTTATAATCTTGAAATGAGCCTTGAAGATGCGGTTCGTGGTAAAGAGCTGGAAATTAAAGTTCCTACCTGGGTGAGCTGTGAGCCATGTGATGGCAGTGGCGCGAAAAAAGGGTCTAAACCAAAGACTTGTTCAACCTGTCACGGTCAAGGTCAGGTTCAGATGCGTCAGGGCTTTTTTGCCGTTCAGCAAACCTGTCCTACTTGTAAAGGTAAAGGTCAGATCATTGCCGATCCTTGTAACTCTTGTCATGGTCAAGGCCGTGTTGAGAAGACTAAAACGCTATCAGTTAAGATCCCTGCAGGCGTGGACACGGGCGACCGTATTCGTTTAGCGGGTGAAGGTGAAGCCGGATTAAACGGTGCCCCAGCTGGCGACTTGTTTGTTCAGGTTCATGTAAAAGATCATCCGATCTTTGTTCGCGATGGCAATAATCTCTATTGCGAAGTGCCAATTGGCTTTAGCACATCTGCTCTAGGTGGTGAGATTGAAGTCCCTACATTAGATGGCCGCGCGAAGTTGAAAGTACCGTCTGAAACACAAACAGGTAAGATGTTCCGATTACGTGGCAAAGGTGTGAAATCGGTTCGAGGTGGAGCAATTGGTGACTTGATGTGTAAAGTCATTATTGAAACGCCAGTAAACTTGAATGAAAAACAAAAAGACTTGTTGCGTCAGTTTGAAGAAAGTATGTCTGGTAAACCTGCCAAATACCGTCCAAAAGAACAAGGCTTCTTTGATGGGGTTAAAAAATTCTTCGATGACTTAACCAGTTAATCTTAATTAGTTTATACGTAAAAACCCTGCTTAAAGCAGGGTTTTTTATATCTTCTGTTTCAAGCTTCGCTGAAATGCCGGGTTTTCTTCATCTTCTTTAAATAAATAGCTAGAAATTAACAAAATTATTACTGGACTTTCTGAGAATACGAATTATGATGCGAATCGTTCTCATTTAGGATTCGGAAATAATAACAATGAAATTGACCAAACTTTCAAAGATTTTAGGGGCTGCGCTTTTAGCAACCGCGTTGACCGCATGTGTTGAAGACGGTGACGATGGTGTGGCAGGTGCAGCAGGGCCAGCTGGTGAATCGGGTGCAAACGGTACAAATGGAGTTAGTACTTATGTTACGCGTGATGATGTAATTAAGACTAATGCCAATATTGCCTATGCGGCATATTCTGATTCATTGATCAGCGCTCAAAACTTAAAAATGAGTTTGGAAACTTTTGTTGCAAACCCAACTGAAGAAAACTTCAAGATGGCCAAACAGGCCTGGTTAGACTCACGTGAACCTTACGGTCAAACTGAAGTTTATCGTTTCCGCGTTGGGCCAATTGATGCATTAAAAGACGACGGCACCATTGGTGAAGAAGGCGACGGCCCTGAAGGTTTAATTAACGCTTGGCCTTTAGGTGAAGCAATTATCGATTATGTTTCGGCAACTGTTGACGGTGAAGATGGCCCAGAGCAGGAAGCCAATGCATTGTCAGATAACATCATTGCCAACAGCACTGACTACCCGACAATTAACAAGGCGGCGTTGTTAGACTTATTCGAGCACGGTGAAGACGAACGCAACGTAACTACGGGTTACCACGCTATTGAATTTTTATTATGGGGACAGGATCTAAACCAGGATTTATCTGGTTCTGGCGACCGCGATGCTACCGCTGGCCACCGCCCAGTCACAGATTACTCAACAACGGCATGTACTTCAGGTGTTGTAGCTTCAGATGTTTCAATTTGTACACGTCGTGGACAGTACTTACTTGCCACTGCCGAGTTACTTGTTGACCATCTAGAAGACGTAACAAGTGCATGGGCGCCACAGGCTGGCACGCACTACAACGCTTTTGTTGCTGGTGGGGAGGCTTCATTGGCTAAGATCCTTGAAGGTATGGGGCGTTTAAGCTTTGGTGAATTAGCCGGTGAACGTATCAACATCGCTTTGACAACCGACTCTCAAGAAGATGAACACTCTTGTTTCTCTGACAATACACACCGTGACATTTTCTTAAATGCAAAGGGCGTACAAAACAGCTATAACGCGAAATACGTTCGCCTAGATGGTGAAGTAATTGAAGGTGCGTCAATTTACGACTTGTTAGTTGTTAAAGGTGAGCACGAGTTAGCGAACAAACTACGCGGTTCAATTGAAGCAACCATGTCTGCGGCAGCTGTTATCGACACTATGGCTAAAACTGGTACGCCGTTTGATGTATTAATTCAACAAGGTATCGATCAAGAAAACGTGGTTGCGGTTATCAAAGCATTGGTCGCTCAAACTGATGACATCGAACAAGCGATTTCTGCATTAGGTGTAACTACATCTGACTTACGTCAAGACACAGAAGAAGATATCGAATCTTAATAACCTTCTAACGCTCGGCAGAGGCCACCTTCGGGTGGCTTTTGTTGTTTTAGGTCAATGAAATGCTAATCATTTTCAATTAGATTTGTTATCATCGCTAAAAGTAACCGTAATTTCTTTATGGTTTTAAAAAGAAGAAAAATATGTACCGCTTATCTTGCCTGTCCGTTTTAACATTATTACTCGCCGCCTGTGGTGGTTCTAGTTCAAATGAAAAAGAGCCAGACCCTATTGTTATACCAGAACCTCCGGTAGAACCTGTGCTTGATCACAGTGGCTTAGAGCCATTGACCAAAGATACGGTGTTGACTCAGGAACACTTAGCTGGTGGTGACGCAACCTTGTTTGTGACGAATGAAGATGCCTTCAGTACACGCCCTGAAATGATTGCAAAAAACTTCAAACACGATGGTAACTTCACCACAGGTGATCACCTATTCCGAACCCCCCACGCTGATATCGGCCCCCTGTTAAACACTGGAACCTGCCAAGGATGTCACTTGAATGATGGGCGCGGTGTAGTGCCTGCGACTTCATCTGATCCCATGACCAGCATGTTAGTTAAACTAGGAGACGATAACGGAAAGGCAGACCCTATTTATGGTGATCAAATCCAACCGTTTGCAGTGCAGAGCTTCAGCACAAACGACTTTGAGTCTGGTTTTGCAAAGTACATGGGATCGGTGAACGGAGATGAATTATACGGTGAAGCCTTTCCATTTGTGGAGTTTGAAATCATAACTGGTACTTACGCGGATGGCACTAACTACGAACTTAGAAACCCTATTTATAAAGTTAAGGATCTGAGTTTTGGCGGCTTCAAACAAGATATTCATTTTTCTGCTCGTGTTGCGCCTCAGGCATTTGGTGTGGGTTTGTTAGAAGCAATTCCCGAAGGAAACTTATTAAAGTTGGTGGATGAAAACGATGCCGATAATGATGGGATTTCCGGCCGTGCGTCCATGGTTACCGAGAAGCTAACGGGCGAAAAAAAAATTGGCCGCTTTGCCTACAAAGCGCAAAACCCATCTGTATTACAGCAAGTGGCTGGGGCTTATAACGGCGATATAGGCATCACAACCAGTATTTTTGGCAATGAACCTTGTACTGAAAATCAATTGGCTTGCCAGATGGTCGCTGAGCAAGAAAAGAAAGTCGGTGCAGATAAAGACTTTTCCGATTTAGAACTGGCCATGGTTGAGTTTTACAACCGGGTATTAGGTGTGCCAGCCAGACGTGGTTATGACACCGATAATCAAACTTGGGATGAAGATATAACCGCAGGTCGCAGGTTATTCATGGAAATGAATTGTTCGGGCTGTCATACACCACGTCATGTCACAGGTGAAGCCGCCGGGAGTTTGTTGGGCGAGATAAGTCTGATTGGGTTAGAGGCAGATGCCGAGCCTATTGCCATGTTATCAAATCAAACAATCTACCCTTATACCGACTTGTTGCTTCATGACATGGGCGGCAGTTGCACGGTTACACGTGAACTTGAAGATGGTACAAGTTGTAGCTCCTCCGAAGATCAGGGAGAGACGTGTATTTACGTTCAACGATGTGAAGGTTTAGCTGACGGTCTAATTCAAGGAGACGCATCGGGAACAGAGTGGAAAACGCCAGCCCTTTGGGGATTAGGATTAGTTCAAACCGTCAATCCTCATTCAACTTTTTTACATGACGGCCGTGCACGCACTATCGAAGAAGCCATTTTATGGCATGGCGGTGAGGCTCAAAATAGCAAACAGTCCTTCATGAATTTACAACAATCTGAAAGACAACAAGTGTTAGCGTTTTTGGGAAGTTTATAAATGCGCAAACTAGCAGTACTTATTTCTTTGTTAATAATAACGGGTTGCAGTAAACAACCTACTGCACCTGAGTTTTCAATAAGTGAAACCGCACCGGGTGGCGGAATGACGACGAAGCAATTGTCAAATCGCAGTTTCATTTATCCTGGCCCTGCGGCAGACAAAATGACACAACTGCAATTTTGGACGGGGTTTTCTTTGTTTCGTGATCCTTGGGTCATTGCACCAAGTTCAACAAAAGACCGAGATGGTTTAGGACCGCTGTTTAATACGCGCTCATGTGTAAGTTGTCACGATGCTGGAAGCCGTGGCAAGTTGCCTGAAGCGGGCGAAGTGATCCCCCAAGCCTTGGTCATAAGGCTGGGTAGTACGGATGAAAACAATAAATCGGTGGACCCTGTGTATGGCGGTCAAATTCAGCCGAGAGCCATAAATGTCTTTCACAAAACAAAGGAAAACAGAGCCAAGGCAGAAGCCTGGCTTAATATACAAATTAATCATATAGCAGGGACATTTGCTGATGGTACCGCCTATAGCTTAACTAAGCCTGATTACGAGTTAACTAGAATGGCCCATGGTGATTTAGCTTCTCACATTGCCTTGTCACCCAGACATGCACCAAACGTGTTTGGCATGGGGTTATTGGACGCCATCAAAAAGGAAGATTTATTAGCTCAGGAAGATCCAAACGGTGATGGCATCAGTGGAGTTTATAACCGAGTGCCAAACCAGTTAACGGGTGAAACCGAAATTGGTCGATTTGGATTTAAAGCCAAACACCCAAACTTACATCAACAAGTGGCGGCGGCCTTTCGTGATGATATTGGCATAACGAGTGAGCTCTTTCCCGAGGAAAGTTGCACACAAGTACAGGCCGATTGCACTGAAGTGGCTAAGTTAGGCGGACATGACGGCGTTGAAATTCCCGATAAACTTTTAAATCTGGTTACGACCTTTAGCCAGTTATTAGCGGTGCAACCTGCACGTAACCTGAACACAAAAACCAAACTCGCAGGCAGGGAACTGTTTTATCAGTTGGATTGTCAAGGGTGCCATACACCCAGTTATACAACAGATCCAAACTATCCAGTCGAATCGTTAGCGAATCAAACTATCTGGCCATACACCGATTTGGCTTTACACGACATGGGTCCTGAGCTGGCAGATGGCGTTTATGAATTTGAAGCTAAGGGCACGGAGTGGCGCACGCCGCCATTATGGGGAATTGGTTTGCAACAAGAATATACCGGGCAACAACGATATCTGCACGACGGTCGGGCTCGAACAATTGAAGAAGCCATATTGTGGCATGGTGGTGAGGCAAAAGCCTCGCAACAACAATACATTAAATTGAGTCGGACTCAACGTCAGCAGTTGCTGTCATTTTTGCGCTCAATATAGGATAAATCATGAGAGAACTTTCAAAACTGGCCCTTGTTGTGGGTTTAAATTTGTCATTAGTTGCGTGCGGGGGCGGTGGTGGCTCTGATTCTGAAACAACTGGTAGTAATTCAAATAATGGCGGTACACCGAATTCAGGCAACAGCGGCGCTCAAACGAACCTGACTCAGGAGTTTGGCAAATGGTTAACGGACATGAGTACCAATCATATTGAAACGGGTTACCAATCTTTGTTAGATGAAAGTAAAACATTGTCTGATGGTGTCGCTTCTTTTTGTGCAAACGAAGCGGCTTCAAAGTCTGATTTAAAAATACTGCAACAACAATGGACCACTTCAAATCAAAGCTGGCAGGCCATTCAGTGGTTAAAGGTGGGGCCCATTATCGAGGAAAGTAGAAATTTCCGTTTTCAATTCTGGCCTGATAGCAACAATGCGGTGGAAAAAGGGGTGGATAAACTTGTCGCTCGTGACGAAACCATTACCGCTGATTATGTTTCTAGTCAAAATGTAGGGGCACAAGGATTTCCAGCCATAGAGAAGCTGTTGTTTAACCCAGAACCTGCCAATAACCTCATAAACGCGGAAAACAAAAATAAACAATGTGAAGTGCTCTCTGCCATTAGTCTTAACGTGGTGAACATGTCTGAAGAAGTCGTGACGGCCTGGTCTGCAACAGGCGGCAACTACCGGGCGACTTTTATCGCGGGTACCGGAGAATTTACCGGACCGGTAGACGTAGTGGAAGAAGTCGTGACTAACTGGCTTGAACAGTTGGAACGAGTGAAAGACGAAAAAATGTTGACGCCATTAGGTGAAAATGCGCCGGGACTACCACATGAAGCAGAGAGTTATATCAGCGATACATCACTAAATAACATTAAAACGAATATAGACAGTTTGTTGGCAATATACACTGCAAGTAATGGCCATGGTTTTGACGACATTTTAAATAATCATTTAGAGCAAACCAGTATTGCCAGTCAGATGTTGGAATCGCTTACGCGAGCACAAACCAAAATTAATGAAATAAGTGGCAGCTATGATACTGCCCTTAACAGTGAGGAAAGTCGCGCTAGGCTGGAAGAGGTCATAAATGCGTTAAGAGACTTTCGTACAGTATTGTCCGCTGATTTTATTCAGGCAATGGACATCAACATAGGTTTTAATTCTAACGATGGCGATTGATTGGGTCTGATTGAGTAATGAATATTAAATACAAAGCGGTTTACTCAGTGATAAGTCTGATCTTAGCCAGTGGTTCATCAATGACACAGGCGAATAGCTCGGAGCAGGAAGTCGACAAACAAATAGAAGTAGTGAGTATTTTTGGTCAGCGGAACCAGTTGGAGACGGCGACAGGCTCTGCAACGGTTTTGGATCAAGAAACTTTGGAACAGTTTGAATTTGACGATATCCATCGAGTATTACAGAGCGTGCCTGGCGTTTATGTCCGTGAAGAAGATGGCTTTGGTCTAAGACCTAACATCGGGTTGCGCGGTGCAACGACTGAGCGTTCCTCGAAAGTGGCGATTATGGAAGATGGTGTTTTGATCGCGCCCGCTCCTTATGCTGCGCCTGCCGCTTATTATTTTCCACTGATTTCAAGAATGAGTCAGGTCGAAGTATTTAAAGGTCCTTCGGCGATTTTATATGGGCCAAATACTGTAGGTGGTGCCATCAATATGGTGTCACGCCCCATTCCAAATCAATATATGGCGGGTCAGTCAGGAGGGATTGATATAAGTGCTGGCGAATTTGGTTACGAAAAGCTTCACGGTTATTATTCGCTAGGGTTGGGAGAAACGTCCTTTTTGATTGAAGGTGCGCATATTGCTTCTGACGGATTCAAAGAATTCGTTAACAACCAAGATACGGGCTTTGAAAAGAACGAAGTTTTGTTTAAGGCCAGTTATGTTCCGACAAACTCTCAGTTTGAGCAATTTTTGACGTTTAAAGCCGGTTTATCTAACGAAGAGTCAAATGAAACCTATTTAGGCCTAACCGATCAGGATTTCGAAACTAGACCTTATTATCGTTATGCAGCCAGTCAAAATGACCTGATGGACTGGGAACACTATCAATTCCAGCTGTCGCATTTTATCGAGTTTAACGATGAAACGACACTCTATACGCAGCTTTATCATAGAGAGTTCGACCGGGATTGGGACCGACTCAGTGGGTTTGTGTCCAGCCGCACTATGCAAACAATCTTAACTTTGCCAGAACGCGGTTTGAATACGGCATTTATGCAAGTACTGGATGGTAGTCGCAACTCATTAAGTGCATCCGAGAACCTGGTGTTTAGCAATAACGATAGACGTTATGTATCTCAAGGTTTTGAAACCAAGCTTTCAACCCAACAAACTTTTTGGTACATGGACATAACGTTGGATACTGGGCTTAGAATTCATCGTGATGAAGTGGAACGCAATCATCGCGCGGAATTCCTCGCCATGACAGATGGCACCTTAGAAAAAACGGATGTTACGGATGAACAAGTTACCCTTAATAAAGATGTAGCGAAAGCCATTGCGACTTACGTTAATACTAAACTTGAATATGGTTATTGGACCGCCAGCGCGGGCCTTCGGATGGAGTTCATTGAAGGTGAACATAATGACTTGATGACGATGGAGATAAAGGAAAACCGCGATACCGTGTTATTGCCAGGACTGGGACTGTTTTACAAATTGAATGCAGACTCTGGATTATTATTTGGGGTTAATAAGGGCTTTGTACCAAATAGTCCGGGGCAGGACGACGGTGTTGATCCTGAAGAAAGTTGGAATTATGAATTGGGTTATCGTTATAGTAGCAGCGAAACGCAAGGCGAAGTGATTGGCTTTTTTAACGATTACCGAAATTTAAAAGGCAGTTGCACCTTATCCAGTGGCTATTGCCAGACTTTGGATCAGGAGTTTAATGGCGGTGAAGTGGACATTTTTGGCTTGGAAGCCAGTGTGTCGCAAAGTATAGAGCTAAGTTCTACGATGTTATTACCCGTTAAGCTTGCATACACTCACACCCAATCGGAATTTCAGACCGAGTTTGATTCATCATTTTCACAATGGGGACTCGTGAAAGTAGGCGATGAACTTCCATATTTACCAGAACACCAGCTGAGTTTAGAAGTAGGTCTTAATGGCGAAAAATGGCGTGTGAATACTTTGCTTAAGTTTGTAAGCGCTATGAAAGAAGCTGCGGGTGATGACACTGAGTTGTCAGGTTTTGAGACGGATGAGCTTGTGCAGCTAGACCTGTCAGCGTCCTATCAGCTTAATCAAAACATCAAATTGTATGGCAAGGTGGATAATGTCACCGACGAGTTAATTATTGTCTCCAGAAGGCCATTTGGAGCCCGTCCGAACAAGCCAAGACAAGTCTCGGTTGGCGTGAAATACGAGTTTTAAATTATGACTTCCTTTTCCCGCCGCCAGTTTTTAAAGACAGGTTTTGCACTCGGTGTGAGTAGTTTAATTCCGGGTTGCTTATCTACCCAGAAAAATGATTGGTTAGTGAGTGCATGTACCGATGAACAAGGCCTCCATCATGTGGCTGCATTTGATGTTAGTGGTCATATTGTCAGTCAAGTGGCGCTGCCAGCTAGGGCTCATGAGTGTCTTGCACTACCAGATAAACCCGGTCACGCACTCATTGTCGCCAGACGACCGGGCGAATACTTGTTAGAAGTGGATTTTATTTCTGGGCAAATAGTTAATCAAACGACAGCTGAGTCGGGCTCTCATTTTTATGGTCATGCTTGTTTGTTGCCAGATGGCCAACATATTTGCACCTCCGAAAATCATTATGTCAAAGGCGAAGGGCGTATAGTTATCCGAGATAAGGCAACACTGAAAGTCATTGATAAGTTTTATTCTGGCGGTATTGGGCCACATCAAATTAAAACGATGCCAGATAATAAAACGCTGGTGGTCGCCAATGGCGGCATTCTAACGCATCCAAGCCAGCCGAGAAAAAAACTAAACCTGAGGACTATGCGACCAAACCTTTCTTATTTAGATTTAAATAATGGCAAGGTAATAGACAGCTTTGAGCTTAAAAACCATCAACTCAGCATTCGTCATTTGGATGTGGCAAAAAGTGGCAAGGTTGTCATTGGCGCTCAGTATCAAGGTGCAAAAACTGACATGTTGCCCTTGTTATTTAGCCATGAAGGGCAGGATAAGTTGAGTGAATTTATAACCTCAGACTTGACCTGGTTGTCGATGAATCAATATATCGCCAGTGTTGTTATCCACGAAGAAATGGACATGGTGGCGGCTAGTTGCCCAAGGGCAAACAAGGTGACATTGTGGCAACTGTCCAGTGGCAAATTGCTCACTCAGCATAAAGTGTACGATGGCGCTGGTGTCGAGTTAAATGAGACTGGCTTTTGGGTTTCCAATGGCAGAGGAGCGATGTTTAATACGGATTTAAACACGAGTTCAGAGCAGTTTAATCAACCTAACTTAAAGTGGGATAATCACTTAACGTCGATAAAAGCGGTTTAACCTTCTTTGTGTACCTGCTTAGAAGCTGTATTCCCCGATTTGAACCCGTTTTTCAAATTATTGTACATGTCGAATAATGGCCTTAGATACAGGGCCGTTAGTTTGCCATGCGGCTGTTCACCCACACCAAATTTCAATGGAGTAGTAACCGAAGACGCCGGTAAAAAGGTGCCAAATAATCTATCCCAAATGGAAAGGGCCGCGCCTAAGTTTTTATCATAGTGGGCATGTGAATTGCTGTGGTGAATTTGATGTTGGGCAGGTGAGATAAACCAGTTTTCTATCCTGTCTCCCCAGCTCAGCCAAACGTGCGAATGCCTGAGGTTTGAACCAAACAGATTAAACAAGAAAACAAATACATTTGCGCCCAAGATATCGTACAGAGCCAGCTTGTGACCAAATAAATAAAATCCAATACCAATGGCAAATCCTTGACTCAATACCAGACGACAGGCGTACAAGGCGCTTTCTAACGGGTGCAATCGGTAAACCGTGAAAGGAGTTAAAACTTCGGCGCTATGATGCACTTTATGTAAGCTCCACAATAGTGGCACTTTATGCATGATCCAATGGAGGAAAAATCGACTGAAATCATCCAGTAAAAACACCAGAAGCGTAAAACTAACTAGGATAATGGTTCTGTTGTGAGTCACGTTTGGAATATCGCCAAACACGGCTTCCATTGATTGCGATAACCAGATAGCGATAGGTGCGGCAGAGAACAGCAAAGGCAAAATAACCAGTATTTTGACCAAATTGTTGATCAGCCACACCGAATAATCGATTTTAGCTGATGGGTGTAACCAAACCTTTTTAGGGAAAAGAAATTTTAAAAAGGGGACATGGCGTTTTTGTCTGAACCAAACCAAGGCGACCAATAATAAAGTCGTGAGCAGGTATCCCCAAAACAGCCGTTTATTGGCGTTAAAAAAGTGGCTGTTAAGGGCATTTAAAAACTCTGAGGCTTGGTCCATATCTACTTCGACTTAGAACATGTACTTGTAACCAACAAACATTTGTTGTGGTTTGCTGGGGCGTGCACCAAATGGGCGACGGGATACGATGGCAACATCGTCAAATAAGTTATCCACTTTGACATAAACTAAACCGTAATCACCAAGATCATAGTTAGCGCTGACGTCCACAACTGTGTATGAGTCGGTAGATAATCCACTCAGTGACACTTCGGTACCTGCCGCTTCATGCATTTCACTAATATACTTAATCAGCAAGTTAATCTGCCACTTGCTGTTTTCAACACCTAGATTCAGCGTCAATTGATTTTCTGGCAGATAAGGCACTGGGTCACCCGCTTTTACATTGCCCCATAATTCAAATGTTGATTCTAAATCTTGTTTAAACTCAGAGTCCGTGTAGGTGTAGGTTATAGACCAAGGCATATCTAAGTTGTCGTTTAACGCAAAACGGCTTTCAACATTGAACTCCAGACCGTAAACATCAACTTCACCGCCGTTGTATTCCTGATCCAACTTAACTGTGTTGGTACAGCTCGCGGATGTTGAAAATGAACAGCTTTCTTTTAGGTTTTTGAAGTCATTAAAAAACAGCACACTTTCCAATTTTGTATGGCCATCGTTGTATCGACCACCAAGCTCATAATTGATGCTTTTTTCTGGTTTAGTAACAGAAGGTTGTTTAGGACTCGTTGGTACATATCCTTCGTGCGCACCGACAAAAAGTCCCATTTGTTCGTTTAAGGTGTAAAAGCCAGATATGCTATAAAGCCAAACGGTGGAGTCTTTCTCCTGCCAGTCGGTTTCACTTCCCGCTTTTAAATTCTGAAATCGGCTTTCAACGTTTTCACTGCGAGCGCCAACACTCAACTGCAACTGATCTAATTGCACAGTATCTTCGATATAAAACGACAGCGCCGTGGCTTTTTCATAGTTTACCGTGGTGAATCTGGTTCCTACCTGATCCGCGGTCATGACACCTGAGTTCATCAGATAATTTTGCTCAAAATGACCTCTGTCTATACGGTCTTGATGATAACGAAGACCAGTGCTGATGATATTTTCAATATCAAACAAGTTAAATGCGTAAGTTAAATCAGTCTGAATGCCTCTTGAGTAATAACTCCTGTCGTTAGTACCGACAACCAGTTGCTCTTTTACTTCGCTTGAATCTCTGTCACCGGTCAGAACCTGATAAAAGTTCTCATGAGCTGTTGGATCTGCAATGATCTCTTGAAGCGTTGGCGCAGGATCCGTTGAACGACTAAAGAAACCATTGACCTTGCGCCAGGCTCGCTCAAATTCATTGTTATATACACGCGTGGTCCAATTGATATCGTCGGTACGAACATTGTATGTCAACATTGCTTGATCATGGCGCCAGTCCATATTACCCACCTGACTGACGGCATAACGCCTATAAGGCGAAGCTTTAAAATCCGCATCGGTCAAACCCATGTACGTTTCGTTTGAGTCTTCGTCTGAATAACCAAGTTTCAATTCTACGTAGTGGTTGGCTTCTTGACCAAAAATAGTCGAATCAAATTGGTAATTTACCTTGGCGACTAAATCATTTTTGATAAACCCGCTATCGTTATCAAAGTCGCTTTGCTCGACATTATCGATGTCTTTGAAACCATCCGCTTGCGTCGACAAGCCTTCGATCAAAAAGCCGAAGTCTTGGTTGCCGAGGTTCAACGAGTCCCCGAAGTAGCCATGTACTTTTTGATAGCCATTAGAGCCCATACCTAATTCAAACATGCCCTCTGAGGAGTCCGGAATTGCACGGGTTGTCATATTTAGCGTACCAGCAACGGTGTTCGGACCGTATTTAATTGCCGCCGGACCTTTAAATACTTCTACCGAGGTCATCAGGTTTACACTAGGAAAATAATAGGCGGCTGGAGCGGAATATGGAGCGGGGCCAATTAATACTCCATCTTCCAAAATGTTAATCTTTTTGCTTCGTTCCGGCGTGACACCTCGAAATCCAATGTTTGGCCTAAGGCCATAACCATCTTCCTGACGAATGTTCACACCTGGCACGTTTGCTAGAATTCGGTGGATGTCATCGTATTCCATTTTTTCTAAAGCAAGCTCGTCAATAAGCGTCGCGGAGCCAGCTTCTGTGCGCAATTTGTCGCTGCGTCCTAAAATCTGCATGTGCTCCATATTGGAATAGGACACTTTGGAACTGGTTTTAATATCAGCCGCTAATGACGATTCAACTATTTCAGATTCTTCCGCTGTGGGTGCCGCAGATACAACTTGGCTTACAAGGCCAAAACCTAAAACGACTAGTGGTTTCATTAATCTGCGTCTCCTGCGGAAGTAAGGGGAAGTTCTAAAGATAAATAGGTGATAAATAAGGACTTAAGGTTATCGGTCACTTTTTTAACGGCCAGATGCAAGGCTTGGATCTTGTTAGGGGTATTGGTCACCGCGTCTGTCATGGTACCTTCGAAAGCGTCGGTTGCGTCGATTGCGGCTTTAATATCGGTTGCCATAGTGTTAGCAAGTTCTTCCTGTTCAACGGCTTTCAGATAGTCGTCAAAACCTAACGCATCAGTGCCGATTGGAGCGCCTAAAAATAAAGATTGCAAAGCCACCATATTCGCACGAATGTTGTTTACTGCATTGTGGCTGAATCTCGATTCAACATCTGCCACGCAAGCTGCATCACCACAACTGTTAGCGGACAATCCGATAGGTGCGGCGAGTTTTGCATCTTTAGTGATGCTATCGACATAAAACATCGCATCGGTTATGTGGTTAATGGCGGCTTGTGCCGATTCAAACTTGTTGCCACTTTCACCAGCTGAGGTTAATAAGGAATGGAAACCAGATTGTTCAGCTGTCCAGGCCATAGTAATTTGTTTGGCAGTGTTATTAATGTCGGTTGCTAATTCTACCGTAAAGTTACAGCGGGCAAGTTGTTTTGCTGTATCGGTACGATCATTCCATCCAGCCGGAGCTAAACTGTCTTTGCTGCAAGAGTGATTTAGATCGTCGTTAAACAAAAGATATTCCGCAGCATCCAGACCTCTGCGTGTATTTGTTCGACGAGTGATGTCGTAAGGGTTATCGTTGATAGTTCCGTTTTCGAAATGCCCTACATCTTGATCGACTGAACATTGGCTGGTAGTTGGCCATGAATATACGATGTTTCTTAGTTTGCCATCGTTATCCGTAAGGGGACCAACCTGCATGACTTCAAGCTGTTGCCATTGGTTCATGGTTTCAACCCAAGCTTGTTTTGCCGATTGCTGGTGTGTTTCAACGTCGCCCGATTCCGTTTCTATAGCTTGGCAGTATGAGGTAACCGTAGATATTAAGGTCTGACTTTTAGTTTCAAAAGATTGAACACTCGGTACAAAGACATGTTGGCTGAGCGCAGTAAGTAAGCCTTTTTGGTCAAATTCACTGTTGCCTGAATTGTTATCAGAATCGTCAGTATTAGTATCACTGTTATCTGATACGCCCGTTTTAAATCCTTCACCAGCAGCGCTTTCATTCGAATCACTGCATCCAGCTAATGCCAATAGTAGGCACAAAGTCAGTCCCGTTTTTATACCTAAGTCGTTGTTTAACAACATCTAACTTAAACCTTTTTTGTTCAATCTGTAAAAACACAAAAGGCTGGCACTAAGGCCAGCCTGTACAACTAGTTGAAAATGTACTGATTACCAGTTTTCAACATTTTCAGTGTCAAAGCCGTAAGCAGTACCTAGGATACCACGAGCTTCTATAAGTTTTGCTTGATATGCCGCAACATCATCTGCAGTTAATACTGGTGCATCACCAATTAACGCATTTACTTGTTCGAATTGCTCGTCCGTTAATGGTGAGAAGCGGTTGAATTGTAAACTAACAAAAAAGCCTTTAAGTTCAGACCAGTGTTTGGCTAAATCAGCATAGCTGAAATCGTCAGTTCCAAACTTGTCTAAGTCACCCTTAGTGTCGTTCACATAGTGAATTGCAGTTGCCGCAATGCTCTTTTCCCATGCCATTAGTGCAGTATCACGGAAGCCTTTTAGCTCAAGCATTTGTGCATCATCTAAAGCTAAACCTGCGTCTGCTGTATCTGCCAATAATTTACGGCCAGCGATAAATGCAGTCATAGCTTCTTTTGTTAAGTCTGTTGGGTTTGTCTTGTCAGCCGTACCACGGTCACGTTTTGCAGCATTTTGTGAGTGACCAAAGTTAAACTCTGACTTAAAGTCAATCATCATGTCGCCATCGGTATCGAACATGCCCTGGTACTCGTCACGACCGCTTTTTTTCGCGATTTCGTCGTCAGTGTAAGCAAGGTAATCACGAGCTGCACCGAAGTAGCCGAAACCTTCGTCGTATTGGTGTTCAAGGTTAGTGTAGGTTTTACCGTCAACTAACGCTGTGTGGTCCGCCAATAGGCCTTTACCTTCTGTGTCGTCATCAAGGTAATCATCAGCACCTTGAGAGAAAGCTACCGCGCCTAATAAGACTTTTTGAACTAACTGTTTATAATCCAAACCGTTGCTGTCTAAATAAACTTTGGTAATGTCGCCACCTAAAACGTCTGTACGAGTTTCACCCATAATGAATTTTTCAGCGTTGTCAGCAATCTTTCCTAAGAAATGTTCAATTAGAGCTTCTGGAGACATAGAGCCTTTGTCACCAAACGCTACAAATTCAGCAGACCAGTCTTTGTGTTGACCTTTTTCGTCATTACCTGCGATTTTACCGCTTAGGTCTTTTTTCGATGAAGAAATTTCACTTAGCGTTTTTTGTTTTGCTTCAACAAGAGTTGAAACGGTTAGGGCACGTTGGCCTAACTCTGTTTCGTAACCTTCGTCAGTTGTTTTGTATAGCGCCATTAGGGCATCTAAAACGTCTTGGCGAGTATCGAATTTGTCAGCATCCAAGTCTTCTTGAAGACCCGAACCTATATAGTTGGTTAATTCTAGAATTAATAAGTGACGCGCAACCTGACCAGAATAAGAAACAGAGTCACCAAAATCATAAGTTGCAGTAACGTCATCTAAATTTACGTGAGTGTCAGTAACTGAAAGGGTTACATCTTGTGAGAAGGTGTTATTTGCAGAGTCTGTTACAGTTACAGAGAAGGTTGTGCTTGTTTCTTTTTCAAAGTCAAAGCTTACGTTTTCTGCTAATGATAATTCAGAGCCAGAGATAACAAAGCGCTCGTCGCTTGTCGTGAATGTAAAAGTATCGCCTGAGTCAGTGTCTGTCGCTGACAAGTCACCAATCATAACACCCAACGCGTTTTCATTTACTGTTGTTGCAGACAACTGAATTGCTGTTGGTGCAGCGTTTTGAGTTGTTGGTGTTGTGTCATCATCGTCATCAGATGAACAAGCTGTTAACTGAGATGCAGCCAAAAGCACTGCCATAGTTAGAGTAGACTTCTTAAACATTCGTATTATTCCAAAAAAGGTTATTAAATGAGAATTGTTATCATTATTGCGCGCACTATAGTAAAGAAATATTAATTAATCAAATGATAATCACTCTCATTAAAATTTGTTTTTGTAGAAACAAAACAGGCAATTTTACCTCTAAGGCTTGAAAACCAAGGGGTAACAAAATTATTAAGGTCTATATAAGTATTTAAACTAATTCATAAGTAGTTGATTTGGATCAGTTATTTTGACAGTGAGGCTATAGGTTAATGCTCATATGGAAACTATAAACACTGCGTTGGCGTTTGCAATATTCTCAAAGTATGGAAGGTAGTTATTACTTATTTTATACCAATCTGCATAAAGAATTAGTCAATTCAGAATTTCACCAGAGCTGCGAGAATAATCGAAACTTGTGCAGGTATAGTCGTTCTCGGCTTGGTCTCCTGAGTCGCCCTACCTCCTGCATCCAT
>Ga0213830_1000117_pt1 | contig 131732 bp, 111 predicted proteins | sample SWATP11_FD_161661 | JGI IMG/M metagenome (GOLD analysis project Ga0213830, IMG submission 161661) | Coastal seawater microbial communities from Marineland, Florida, United States - SWA TP1 #1 | ecosystem: Environmental > Aquatic > Marine > Coastal | place: USA: Florida | collected 2016-08-06 | reverse complement strand
AACTTATTTGATGTACGACTGCATGGATGCAGGAGGTAGGGCGACTCAGGAGACCAAGCCGAGAACGACTATACCTGCACAAGTTTCGATTATTCTCGCAGCTCTGGTGAAGTTCTGAATTGACTAAGTCTTTATGCAGATTGGTATTAATCTTCCGTTGCGGCAAAGACTATATTATCTATCCATACTGTGTCATGACCGTGACTCACGCTGCCATCTTTTTGATACTCAAATTTAATAGAATGTTCTCCACTCGTCAGACCAAGCGAGTGTTTTTCCCAGTCCTGAGTACCTGTATTAATTAAAAGCTCATCGTCAATGTAAACACGTAAGGTGTCACAACAATTCTCTGAGTCCACTCTTGCATCAAATGACAATGTTCCTGCGCTAAATATGTTATTAATTTCAATTGTCGTGGTTTGATTATCCGAAATACCGGACGCCTGAATCACCTTTGAGGTTCTATCATCGAGAGGGTATTCAACAATTGTCCATTCATTCGACTCTGACTGATCAATTTCAATCGGGAAGTCGCTTTCAAAATCAATCGATAAAGTCGTGATTTCGGCAGGTACAGATTCCGCATCTGATGGATCACTGCCATACTTGTGAATTTCCGCAAAGTCATCGTAACCATCATTATCTGAATCGAAAAGATTTGGGTTAGTGTTGTATAAGGTAACCTCTTCACCATCGTCTAATCCATCCGTATCTGAATCAGTGCTATTGGGATTAGACAGGTGAATATTCAACTCGTCCCCATCCCCAAGACCATCTCCATCCGTGTCAGCAATTACCGGGTTAGTATTTGCAGTATATTCTTCCAAATCGGTCAAACCATCGTCGTCAGAGTCCCCACTGGCATTGGTGGCGTCGTTAACATCCAGTCCGTAGTTTCTCTCCCATAAATTTGGTAACCCGTCTTCATCATCATCACCATCAACGGTTATCGCTGTTAAATGACCATCCCCAGCGATATACAGCATGCCCTCGCTAAAACTCAGCTTTCCTGCTTTTCCTATACTCCAGACCGATTCATGAGAACTTAAATCAATGGCATAAGTTGCAGTAGCGGTTGATACAAACGCTATGTTATGGGTAACAAGTACGTCGCTGCTGATTGCCGCTTGCTCAGCCATTTCAACGCTCCACAATAGCTCGCCGGTGTTTTCATCCAACGCTTTAAACGTCGCCTCGTCGGATATATAGATAACGCCATAAGCTAAAGAAGGTTGTTCACCATATTGACTGGTCTTAACCCAATTAATTGATTTCGTATTAAGGTCAAAAGAAATCAAGCGCCCATTATCCGAAGCAAGTAAGTTATCATTACCACCCAATACACCAGAGCCGTTGGTTGTCCAACCATGCCAGTCATAGTCATCGTACGGAATTGTATAAACGAGTTGATTCGATTCGCGAGAAAATACTCTTAACTCAGGTCCTGAATATGCGTAAACATAAGAGTCATCTGCAGCTGGTGTCCAGCCTCTATAATTGTCCGGAATATCTACATTCAAGCTTTCAATTCCTTCTGAAGTAAATCCGTACATGCCGCCGTAATAACCTCCGACGGCATAGATTTGATCATCAATTGGAGTTGGTGCTTGATAGGTAGCCCACTGATTACCATATGATGTCTTAAACGTTTCTTCGCCAGTTATTAAGTTGAGACCGCGAATAAAGGAGTCCTGGTGACCACCGGTTTGAAACACGACATTGTTTCCAGATATCGCAGGAGGATTAATACTGTGAATACTTTCATACTCCTCTTCCCACATTAATTCGCCAGTAGCTGCGCTATAAGCTTGAATTAAGTTTCGACCAAAATACGACTGATTCGTCGCATATACGTAGCCATTTTTCGCAACGGCTTGGTGATAAGTAAGTTCACTCTCTACACTCCAGGCTTGTTCAAAATTAGCAATATTCATTAACACAGGAACAAAACCAGAATGAGCGGCATTGCCCTGATAGGTTACCCAAGGTTTAACTTGCGGTATGTCACTAGCGTCTGTTGGATCAGATTTAAGGTAGAACTCCTGCAGGTTAGTGTATTCGTCACCATCTTCGTCATTCGCTCCATCTGCACTTAATGGGTCAAACCCATATTCAATTTCCCAACCGTCCGGCAATTTATCAGAATCCGAATCGGCAACCGTCGGATTAGTTGTATGAGTATTGACTTCCGCCCCATCAGTTAATCCATCGTCATCGGTGTCGCTCAACACTGGACTGGTATTATTTTCAAACTCAGCTAAATTATTTAATCCATCTGCATCTGCATCATCTAACGTATCATCCGTGTTGATATCGAGACTATAAGTGACCTCCCAAATGTCGGGTAACGTATCTTCATCCGTATCTTCACTTAATGGGTTGCTACCTAGTTCTACAATTTCCTGATAATCGCTAACACCGTCAGCGTCCGAATCACTGCTCGCGGGATTTGTCAGGTGTATATTGACTTCATCGCCATCACTGACCCCATCATTATCGGTGTCTTGTGACAATGGATTAGATTGATAGGTGTTTATTTCTAACCCATCAGAGACATTATCTGAATCGGTATCCGTATTAGTGGGATCGGTATTTTGAGTATATTCAGAAAGATTAGGAACGCCATCATCGTCTAAATCCAAAGAAGCATCACTTGCGTCTGACATGTCTAAACCATATCTATTTTCCCACCAGTCTGGCATTCCATCTTCATCTTCATCTGGGCTTGGAGAAAATGCCAAGAATGTTCCTGAGTTATGATTTAGAAGAAGCGAAATTTCCGCCAAATCGGTGGTTGTTGCAAGCAATTGGCCATTGCGATTAGTTACATACAGTTCATTCCTTTGATTAATATTAATATCATACAGTGACGAAAAGTTGTGCTCATTTTCAAAGTGTTCTGTCACATCGAGTCTGGATAAGAATTGCCCAGAAGCATCGTATCTGGATATTAAGCCGTCCCATCTTGCGACATAAAAATTACCTTCCGAATCTGCAGCAACGCTTCTGGCGTTATCATCCACAGAGAAGTCATTTAGCAGTGTCATCGAATCTGGGTCGTAAACATCGACTTGATACTCATTTAACGCATACAGTAAACCATCCATGCCTATATTAAGATCGATATAAGACTTGTCAGTAAACCTCTCAACACTAAAATCAATCAAGTCGACTTTAAAGATCCCATCTGTGACTCGAGTATTTGTTAGAAACAAATGACCATTGTGCTCGGCAATTCCACCATATGCATTGTTATGTGCACTCCAGTTCGCAATGTCAATATGCTGCCATTGATGATACTGCGCATTATAAATTGACAATTGGGCAGAATTTGAACCAATAAATATCGCTATGCGTCCGTCGGGTAACACTGCAATATCTCTTGCTTCGTAACCATTCCCTTGAACCGTTTCCTCTCTAATAAGTTCATTTTCAAAATTGTAAAATCTAAGTTTCCCCTGAAAAACAGTCAGAAAATTTGTTTCAATTTCAAATGGGTTTCCAAGTGGCTCTATAATTAAGTTATCAAGACGTATGCTGTTTTCACTCTCGATTCTGATCTCGTGACGGCCCCTAGGTATATTAAAACTGAGTGTACTCCAGTCACCCGAACTCACACCTAATATCCATTCCAACTTGCCATCAATATAGAATCTCATCGAGCTTGAATAGCGGTTTGGCTTCACATCTACCGACAATTTATTGCCAACAAAGTAATCAGAAAACTCAAACGCACTGCTAGCTGAAGTGAATGTACTAAACTCTCCGTCACTTGCGTCTATGCTATCAACCGCCCAGCTACTTTCCATTGAATCATCAATTTGCCAAGACTCCGGAAATTGCCCTGATTCAAAACTGAAAGACGCACTATTAAGCATATTTGGAAGGGAGTCCGAATCATGGGGGTCGGTGTTTTCTTGAAACTCTTCCCAGTTTAGAACTTCGTCCCCATCGCTATCCAAAGCACCGTCACTCAAATTAAGTGGATCGAAACCTTGTTCAAGCTCCCAACCGTCAGCCATCATGTCGCCATCGGTATCAAACTTTCGGGGGCTGGTTTGATGTTCATTAACTTCTGCAAAATCGCTTAAGCCATCATTATCAGTATCCTCGAGCATAGGGTTTGTCAGCAATTCAAACTCTTCAAGGTTTGTTAGCCCATCACTGTCGTTGTCCACAGCTGCATCTTCTGCTGAGTTAGCATCAAGACCAAACCGTTGTTCCCACCAATCATCCATACCATCTTGGTCCGTGTCGATGGCGTTATTAATCGCTGTTAACTGACCATTAGACTGGGCAATATAAAATGCTCCTTCAGTCGACATTGAAATGTGTCCGGTTACTGGATAACTCCAAACCTGTTGCCGAGTATTTAGATCGAGGGCGTAGGTATTAGTACCATCCCCAAGCAGTAAGGCATTCAAAGTTAAAACCAGATTTCCAATAACATCATTAGAATTGTTAGGTCGCCAAGTCCACAATTGCTCCCCTGTTAATTGATCAAATACCTTTAACTGGCCACCATCAACCGCATAGACTTTCCCTAACCCCACCACCGGGCTCAAGTAATAATTCCCGTCTTTATTCCATTTGACTTTGTTTTGCGCTAAATCGTACGCGACTAACTCCCCATTATTAACCGCAAATAAGTCTTGTAATCCGCCGAGAACAGGCGTAACACAGCGCCAATTTGAAAACGATTCCTCATCTTCAACAGCTACAACTATTTCTCCGGTTTCCTTGTGGATTTTCTTAAGGCCATTAGAAAATACATATACAAATTCTCCGTCAACCGCCGGGGTCCAATGATCACACTGTGCTAAATCGGTGAACCATTGCTCCTCACCATTTGTCTGGCTAAACTTATAAATGCCACCATAACTGCCACCAGCCATATAAATGGCATCATCTTTTACAACTGGAGCGTTATAACGGCTCCACTGATTTCCGTATGGCGTACGGTAATTTGTTATACCCGAATCAAGACTAATAGAATACAAGAATGAATCTTCGTGCCCGCCGGTTTGTACTAATACACTGTTTTCAACAACAGTTGGCGCACCTAAACTGTTGATCTCGCCAAAGTTGTGACTCCAGTCTGTCACTCCATCCAAAGCATCTAATAAATACAGCCTCTTATTGTTGTATCCAGAATCGAGACTCACGGCAACCTTACCACCGGTGGCAGCCACTGGATGTAAACGTTCGTTTTCTTCACTGATCAAAACGCTCCACCTCGTTGATAAAGAGGTGGTATTTATATTAAGCGGAATAAAGCCACTATGGGCCGCGTTTCCTTGGTAACCTAACCACGCTGCGGCAACAGGCGTAGATAACCCATCTGTTGGATCGGTTCCCAAATAAAACTCATCTAAATTACTTAGCCCGTCATTATCACTATCCAATGCGGCATCAGAAGAAGAAAGAGGCTCCAATGAATAGGTAATCTCAAATCCATCGCTCATCTTGTCATTGTCACTATCGTGATTGGTCGGCGATGTGTTATGGGTGTTAACCTCTAAACCATCAGTCACGCCATCCCAATCAGTATCTGAGTTATTTGGATCTGTATTATGTGCAAATTCTTCTAGATTCGTTAACCCATCCTCATCGGAGTCAGAAATAGAGTCATCTTGATTCACCTGTAACTCATGCATAACTTCATAATAGTCATTTATGCCGTCAGCATCCGAATCAGCGCTCAAAGGGTTTGAACTGTGTTGATTTACTTCTTCCCCATCATTAAGGCCATCTTCATCACTATCCCAACGAACCGGACTTGTTAAGGTGACGTTTACTTCTTCCGTATCTGAAAGACCGTCTTCATCAGTATCTATAACCGTAGGGTTTGTGTTATGGACATTAACTTCGTCACCGTCAACTAAACCATCAAAGTCGGTATCCCCCAAATTTGGATCCGTTTTATTTTCAAATTCCTGTAGACTGGTTAAGCCATCTCCATCATTATCTAAGCTAGCATCATCGACATTATCGTCGTCTAAACCAAATTGTGCTTCCCACCATCCAGGGATACCATCTCTATCGTGATCGGTAAGACGAAAAGGGAAAAAATCAAGACCTTGGTCAGTTACAGATAACAAAATCACATCATTGCCATTTGGATACATCGCAATTGCACCTGATTCTATTTCAATGGTTGACTCCAAAGCATAATTATTACCATTAAAAACAGAAATGTAAGATGCCTCATCCGACCTCAATAAAGTTAAGATCGCATTATCATTCCAAATGACATCGGTATAATTCACGCCCTCCGGTTGCCGGATAATCTGCAAACTATCAGCGTTATATATACTTCCGTTGCCTAAGATCACCTTAGAGCCATCTGGCGAAATCCTGATAGGGTGCGCCACTCGGTGATCGCCATGATATGGCGAGTCTTCACTTGACTCTATCTTGCCAAGTACCTGATTAATTTCTTCATATATCAAATCGTTTGGTGAAGTACCATCTCGCAAAAAGTAAACGCGTTCGTTAAATTGGTTCCAAGCATATGTTCTTGAATATCGATTCCAATCAGCACTGTCGGTTAACACACCATCTTCATCAAAAATATAGTGAGTATTCCATGCCCCGCTGCTGTCTTGTGCTAATAAGAACTTTCCAACCGCAGCTAAACCGTTTACGGCCCTCGAAATACTTCCAAAGCTCACTTCTCCATCAGGTTGAATTAAATCGATGAAAGTAATCTTTCCGCTGTTATAACCAATATAAATTCTTTGGTGAAACTCAGAATATTCAATTCGTATTGGCAATTCCGATTCAGTCTGGTGCGACACGCTCAACGAAAATTGATTAACATAATTGTTGTCAGTCGCTGACCATTGATAAATTTTTCGGTTCTCAATGTTTAATACGTAAATGTTGCCATTATCGTCGTCTGTAATATGTTGTAACTCTGGCGAAAATACTGGAACAGTCGCACTATAATCACAGACGCCTTCAACCGCGTGACTTTCCAACCAACAGGCAGAATCCAGTGGGAAAACATCCAGAGTTAAGCCTGTGCTTGAGTCTTCTAATTTATATCCCTCATTCCAAGAGTCAGGGAATCCATCACCATCGCCATCTTCAGATGCAGAAACATCTAAAGGGAACTTATCCTGCAAGTTTGTTACGCCGTCACCATCGGTGTCGTTATTGGGCTGATATTGCGTAACGAGAAGCTGGCTTGACGTTTTTGATGTTAAATAAGCTTTATTTCCCGCTTGTTGCAGATGAATTAGTTCACCATCAACTAGATCATATTCCAGTACTTGACCGTCGGAAGTGCGAGTCAATACAGTTTGCGATTCGGCCTTTTTGAACGTAATAATTTCATCGTTTAAATTCCAATAAGCGAAATCAAAATCGATGCCAAGCGCTCCCAACCACACTAAATGATGTGCATCGTAAATATCTCCACTGCCAACCATAACTTTATCTCCTGCTGTAGAAACAGAGATAGGACCATAATAGCTGTAATCACCGTGATAAGAAGATTCTACATTTTCGCCTATATCCCCTCCTGCAGATAACTCCAAATAATAAATATCATTTGGTGAAATGCCATCTCTAAAGTGATAGATGCGATTTAGAACTGGATTCCAAGCATTCGCGACAGATGTATCGTAATAAAAATCAGAAGAATCAACTGCCCGTCCGCTTTGATCATAAACGACGTAATTGCCTCGATAACCGGTACAATTTAAGGTCACTAAGAATTCGCTAGCTTGCATCATCATATTAATGCAATCTTGAACGGCAAAATCAGTCAGCCCATTGGAATTATCAAGGTACTTAATTTCACCACTTTCAAAGCCAAGGTACAGACGTTGATGTTGTTCTGAGAATTCCATGAACTTAACTGGGCTGCCAGTGAGATCGATTTCGGAAACGAACTCATTAACTACGCTGTTGTAAACGTACATATTTTGCCAGTCATCATGATACATATAAATTGTACCTGACTCGGAAGCACTTATGAGTGGCTCATCAACGTCTTTCATCCACGTTAAATGGCATACTTCGCCATTGCCATCCTGTTCTCTAGAACACGCAGGATCATGAATATAAAAGTCTATTTCATCCGCAACTTTGTCGCCATCAGCGTCTTCGCTGTAGTCTGCATCCAAGGGAAAATCATCATCTTCATTTTGAACACCATCGCCATCTTTATCATTGTCTGAATTATCACCTATACCGTCATTATCCAAGTCAGAAGATTCAGTGGGATCAAACGGAAACAAATCCATTGAATTTACAACCAGGTCTCCATCTAAGTCATCGTCATCCATGTTGGAGATGCCGTCATTGTCTAAATCTCCTGCTTTTGCTCCTGATTTTACTGCGGATATAAAAATGCTAGATTCCGATAAGATATTATTTGCTGCCTGCTCAATATCTGAGTCTAAATCTGACAGTTCAATGCTGTTGCGTTCCATCAGCACAGGTATCACTGTTGACAATAACTCTGATGCTGATTCAGCTGGCATATCAGTATCTTGAGCAAATGTAGTGGCTAATTGACTAACAATACGCAGCTCGTTAATTAGAGTATCTTTCTCAACATCCGTTATATCTGTACCATCTGACAAATGTCGAAAAATAAGTGACTTGGCCGTAGCAATTGCGATTTCTGCCTTTTTAGCTAACAATTCTTCTGACGTTAATACGTCTGCAATTTCGGCGCTTTTAAGGTCATCTACCAGTAAGGCAGGGATAAGTTCCAATTCTAAATTTGCTTGAGGGTTATTGTTGGAAGATAACTCGTTTGGTATCAATCGGTGATTGATTATTTGTTTAGCTAACGAGCGCAGCAATGAGTTTTGTTCTTTAATATAGTCCGATGTTAACTTTGACTCATCTATCCCCCAAGATGCAGCCAATCGGCTTATTGTCTCCGGTCCTGGATTCGCCCCTCCCAACATATTTACGATCGTAGTAAAAGGCGTAGCGAGGCTTTGATCAGGTAAACTACTGAGCTGAAATTCCTCCCCCTCTAACAAGGGCTTTCCATCTGGATGAGTTGTAGAAATAGTATCTTCATCAACAGCCCCGGCCTCAACGTTTATAATAAAACGGGCTTTTCGCTGTTCGTCTGACAACTGCGTAACTTCTATTTTCGCTAGACCGCCCGCACCTGTAATCGCACTAGGCTCACTGTTATCAAGGAGATAATTTCCGTTTATATCCAAGTAGGCTGTTGCGCCGCGAATGTATCCATCTATCGCAGTAACTTCCAAATACTCTTTTACAACTTCTTGGTCCATACTTCCGTTGTTTTCAGGATTGTCCAGTTTTGTTTGCTCAGCTTCGTCTGAGCCTCCGGAACCACAGCCAAACAAAAGGCTTAGACAGCCAACTAGGGCGTATTTTTTTGTCTTTAAGATTGCAGAATGGACGCTGGAAAAATGTATCTTAAGGTGAGTCACTCAAAGTCCCTTTAGTCGTAAAATTTTCGCGATAAATGGTACAGTCATTCGTACTATTTTTCAACAAATACAAGTCTACCGGAGTAATGTTGAAATAATGTAGCCGAACTTTAATACGTGTTCATTATTGACACAAAATTAATTGCTCGAAAATAAATCACACACAGCACTTTACACAGTGATTATTACTGTATAAAGTTACTGTATATTTAAACAGTCTTTATTATTCATTATAACTAGGAGTTAACTATGGCTGTAGAAACTCGTTATGTCGTGGTTCGTACCGACAAAAATAACAAGGAGCAAGAAGTAATGACCTTCACTGATAAACGCGCCGCTGATGAACATGACAAAATGCTCGATATGGCCGATGGAATGTTTGAAATCTTGCATAGTTCGAATTTAAAGCTTGATGAAGAGCAATGTGAAGAACTGAGCATCTATTTGGCCAAACACAGAGAAGATGTATTGTTTGCTCTACAGGCAAAGAAAAAAGTAACAGGAAAAAAGAAGCCATCACAGGAAAAACAAACAGACTTATTAGATGAGGAAGAAGAGCAGATTAGCCCAAAGTCGCTATCTGAAACTCTGATTGTTGATAATAATGAGGCAGTAAACAAAACCGAAGATAACATGGTTGATTTTATTATCGAAAAAGACGAAGCCGCTTGAAGTAAGTAAAAATATCCTTATAAAGGTCCTAGTTATTACCGCTTCAGCTTAAGACTGAAGCCAGGACTTCTACGAGGAACAAAAATTGAACAAAAGCCTAATTACCAATCTTATTGCGGTCGTTGCATGTTTTTCTGGTTGGTTTTTTCAACTTGACTGGCTATTTGTGATGGCGCTGTTTGCCTTGTCAGGTGCTCTGACTAATTGGATTGCTGTTCACATGTTATTTGAGAAGATCCCAGGGCTGTACGGCTCAGGCATAGTTCAAATCAAGTTTGAGCAGTTTAAGGCTGGCATACATGCCTTAATGATGAATGAGTTTTTCACTCAGGAGAACCTTAACAAGTTTTTATCAGAACAGGACGGACAGGCCCACCATTTCGACTTAAAACCCATCATTGAAGACACAGATCTCACGCCAGCATTTGACTCATTAGTCGCAACCATAAAAGAAAGTACCTTTGCCCCCATGTTAGCCATGGTTGGTGGCGATGCGGCACTTGAGCCAATGAAACAACCATTTGTCGATAACCTCAAATCCTCCGTAATTGAAATTTCTGAGTCAGATGATTTTGCGGAAAAACTAAAAGCGAATGTTAGCTCTAGCCAAAATGTCACTTCCATGTTGGAAAAGGTCGACAGCATAGTTAAACAAAGATTGGATGAATTAACGCCAAAAATGGTGAAAGACATTATTCAAGAAATGATCAAAAGTCATCTAGGCTGGTTGGTTGTATGGGGCGGATTTTTTGGAGGTCTAATAGGACTTGTCGCGCATTTGTTGCAATTCTGAATGTAAATTTATTCTTATTTAGCGCAGCTAAAGATGCCCCTCTCGGCAATGTTTGAGGCTACGAAGAGAGAAATTAACTTAGGCTTTAAATTCTACCTTAATTAATACTTCTTACTCAGCTACCACTGGAGTGTCGACTTGATATTCCAATGTGGTACTCTGCGCTTAAGCTAAGTCGTTGAGAATGGAAATTATGACACCTCACGGAAACAGAGAACGCATCGAATATTTAGACTTCTTAAGAGGCATTGCGGTTTTAGGCCTCTTATTCATGAATATCCCATTTATGGGCGCATTTGAAACCGGTTATGTCAGGCATGATCCGGCAATCATGAGTGATAACCTAATGTTAACACTCAGTAATTTCTTTTTTGACGGACGTTTTAGAAGCCTGTTTTGTCTGCTGTTTGCAATTGGCTTGTTTCTTCAATCGCAATCTTATCAACGACAAAACCTAAATACCTATGTCTCACTCAAATCTCGCCTCAACTGGTTATTGCTGTTTGGATTAATCCATTGCACATTCATTTGGTCGGGCGACATTCTAATTTTGTATGCGTTGAGTGGGTTCTATCTGATGAGAAGGTTAGATTGGCCGGCAGAGAGGCTCATGCAAAAAGGAAAACTCTTTTTCCTGATCGGCATTGGCATCAGTGTACTGGAGGCCTTGGCCTGGACCTATTTCGAAACCCCGATTACAAGGGACTCAACCAAGTTTATAGAAACCTATGAAATGCTAAACGAAGGTTACACCTATACGATCATGGTTAACTTTTTTATTGGTGTGTTTTATATCGTTACGTTTCCTATTTTATCTCTGTTTTATATCGGTGGCGTTATGATGTTGGGTCTTGGGTTGTTTAAATCTGGCGAACTAAGAAACGGATTTAGCCAACAGCAAACACGCATCCTTTTGGCAATTACTGTTTCTTTTTCTTCTATCGCAGCCTACTTAACTGTCTTTCAGCCACAAACAGGTCGATACATTGCTGAAATCATTAGCTTCGTTTCTGGCCTAAGCATGGCGCTACTTATCTGGCACTGGGTCATCAAATCAAGACTTTATGAACAAACAAACCTGATTGTCATTGCCATCAAACGTGTTGGTACTATGGCATTCACGTTTTACATTACACAGTCCATTGCCGGGACTTTGTTGTTGCGTTACCTATACCCAGAATGGAACTTAAGCTTCAACTTAGTTGACTATTTTATGTTGGCATTAACACTTGTTGTCATACAGTTAATTATTGCGCTGGTTTATAAACAAATGTTTAGACAAGGACCACTCGAATTTTTATGGCGAAAGCTCGTACGCCACGTCCAACAAGAGCCGACTCAAGCGTCAAATTCAAAAACAAGCATTGAACAAAGCCAAACATTCGATCAAAAGTTAGAGGCTAGTGAAAAACAGATTTGATTTAACAACGTGAGTTTTGCGTATTCTAAGTTTTGGAGCTTAACTCCTAATTACATTTAGCCTAGATTTAGATAATCCAGCTAAAAGTACAGGTGAGTAACTTTATGATTTTTAAACTAATAAGCATAGTTTTATCACCTTTTCTGGTTTTGCAAGGACTCTATACTCGACAGGTCACGCCCCAATTACCAGAGGCTGATGGTAATAAATGCGGTAAACATGGCAAAGGTGAGGAGCTTAAACTTTGGATCATTGGTGATTCAGCAGCTGCAGGTGTTGGTGTAGAAACACAAGAACAAGCACTCTCGGGCCGTTTAGTGTCGTATCTGGCTCCGCACTTTTCGACCAATTGGCAACTAGACGCTAAAACCGGCGTTAACTCTGAAGACTTGTTAAGCGAGCTGGCAAATAGAGAACAACAACAATTTGATGTTGTTGTTCTGTCAATAGGCGTCAATGATGTCACAGGTCTTACGAATACTAATCAGTGGTCAGCAAACCTAACGAGTATCATTGAGTTGTTAACCAACAAGTTTGACGTTAAACACATTTTGTTTTCTTCCATTCCGCCAATGGGCAAGTTCCCAGCTCTCCCTCAGCCACTCAGATGGTGGCTAGGTATTTGGGCTTTAAAATTGGATCGTTCCTTACAGGATGTTACCTCACCTATTTCAAATTGCAGTTATGTGCCAGTTACCATTCCTCTTGTACCAGAGTGCATTGCAAAGGACGGCTTCCATCCAGCGGCAACCGCCTACGATATTTGGGCTCAAACGTTAGCGCAAGAAATTCGAAACAAACTGACCACGTCTGAGTTCCATTAACCTTGCGGTTTAAGCATCGAAACTTACGTACATGAATATCTTATGAGCAACATTATCGGGCATACCTGCTGACATAGATTGAGACGAAGTAAACGTCCACCATTCCTGTTTTTGCATTTCATTGATTATTATGTGGTAGTCGCTATCTGCTGGATCTTTTTCAATTACCCGAAATTCACATTGATTCGTCTTGCAACTCACCCCCACTAATTCAACACCAGCTTGGCGTGGATGTGTGTTAATGAAGTCACTAATGTTCTGCTGCATTTGATAACCCCAGTTTAGATCTTCCGGTTGTTTAAAAAATTCGTAAACTTTGTTTCTCTGCTCACCGCGAAAACCGGTTAAAAAGTTAGAAAATGGCTCTTCGACTAACGTACGCATTTGTTCATCTGTAATTTCACTGTCAGCATGCAAGCTTAACTCATATTCAGCCTTTGATTTTTCTCTTCGCACATGCGCCAGCTCATTATTTAACTTGGCATTGGCTTTCGATTTGTGATCAACCTGCTCTGCCAATGTTAAGGAATGACGCTTAAGTTCATCATGCTCGAGCTGCAACTGCTCCAGTTCCGACTGAAGGCGTTTTACCGTCTCTGAAGAGTCAACGGTTCTCAGTGTTGCAGGTGGCAGCGAAATTTTTGGTTGGGTGTGATGAGTCTCACTTACTTCAATTTCTGTGCGGCTGGCCTCTTCCTTTGGCTTGTTAAAATCATAAGTAAAAACATAAGTTGCACCAGCCCCCAAACAAAAACTCACGATCAACCCTAACGCTTGCTGCATTTTTCTCTCCATTATTAACAACAATTCAATTTACGGTTTAAGTGTGCCAGATGCCCAGCGGCTTGTCGTCTTAAAATACGTATGCAAGAAATTACTCAGGTCGTCTAATTCAAGTTCAATAACATGAAAGTTTTGAGTACGATGGTTTTAATATACGTTTTAAGTGCCTGATACCAATTATTAACTATACTGTCTGTAAATACCGTAAAGCTTTTTGCTAATTTCACATCAAGAAAAGCTTAGAGATCCATCTTTAGCGTCCATGTTAGGGAGAGGTTTATGAAAGGCAAAATTATCGCATTATTAGGCGTTATATTATTCAGTGCTCAAGCATTTTGTGATGTGCATGTGGTGGTTCACAGTTCCAATAACGATGAATTTGATAATAAGGTGATATCACGGATCTTTCTGGGCAAATCAAAATCGTTTCCAAGTGGCATTCCCGCTATCCCAATTAATCAAAGTGATAATGCGCAAATTACAAACTTGTTTAACAAAAAAGTATTGAATAAATCCAGCAGCCAACTCAAAGCGTATTGGTCGAAGTTAGTTTTTACCGGTAAAGGGACACCACCTAAATCCGTGAATAATGACCAGCAAGTCATGGAATTGGTCACCAACAATCCCAATTTCATTGGCTTTATTTCTTCAGATGCGTTAGACGATTCAGTAAAAGTCATCGCAACCATTCAAAATTAAACCTACGCCAGTTCAGTTGCTGCGCATGCTGAACTGGCGTTGGCTTTAGCCGTGCAATTTGACAAATTTTTCGGCCAATTGATCCGTTGTTTCGACCCGTTCAGGATCAACAATGATGCAATTTATCGGGCAGACACTGACACAGGTCGGGTTGTCATAATGCCCAATACATTCGGTGCATAAATCAGGATCTATCTCATAAATCTCTGCCCCAAGTGTAATTGCCTGATTTGGGCATTCCGGATCACACATATCGCAGTTAATACAACTGTCTAATATTTTAAGTGCCATGGTTTAGGCACTTTTCGATTCAGTTTTAACGTGGAAAGGATTGCGGGTATCCGTCCCATAATCCAGATTACGCATTAATAATGCGAACTCAAGTTCAACCTCGTCTGGTACCGGAATACGTACTTGATGCCCAGAGCCTTTGGCATCACCAATGACTTCACCGTGTTTATTCAACATGTGCTCTAATATGAAAGTAATGTTACCCGACGGTGTCATTAGCTCTAATTGATGACCCACACAGAACTTATTTTTCACGTCGATGATGGCGTGTCCCGTTTCTTCACATCGACCTAACACTTCTCCGACAAACTGCTGCATTTCACTAACAGAATGTCCATAATCATAGTTCTGATATTCCTGATGAACATGTCGACGTAAGAACCCTTCGGTATAACCACGATGGGCTAAACTCTCAAGCGTACGCATTAAATTTGCATCAAATGGCAAACCTGCAGCGGCGTCATCAATCGCTTTACGATAGACCTGTGCAGTGCGTGCACAATAATAATGAGATTTAGTTCGACCTTCTATTTTAAGTGAATGCACGCCCATTTTAGTCAAACGCTCTACATGTTGTACGGCACGCAGATCTTTGGAGTTCATGATGTAAGTGCCATGTTCATCTTCAAATGCAGGCATGAGTTCGTCTGGATTTTGTTGCTCCGCCAACATGAAAACTTCATTAGTCGGCGCCCCTACTCCTAATGTTGGGATGACATCGGCAGGATCCACTTTCTGAACAACATCCCCTAATTCATTTTCTTCTGCTGGCTTGACATCGTAACTCCAGCGACACGCATTGGTGCAAGTCCCCTGGTTCGGATCACGTTTATTCATGTATCCGGATAACAAACAGCGTCCAGAGTAGGCCATGCACAAAGCACCATGTACAAAAACTTCCAATTCCATTTCAGGCACTTCCTGACGTATCACTTCTATCTCTTCCAGTGACAACTCACGAGATAAGATAACACGCTCAATGCCCTGCTGCTGCCAGAACTTAACCGTGGCGTAGTTCACCGCATTAGCTTGAACCGATAGATGAATTGGCATCTGTGGAAAGGCTTCACGAACCAACATGATAAGGCCCGGATCAGACATGATCAGCGCGTCTGGCCCCATTTCAATTACAGGTTTGATGTCTTTTAGATAGGTTTTTATTTTACTGTTATGAGGCGCAATGTTACTCACTACGTAAAACTTCTTGCCTAAAACATGAGCTTCATCAATACCAATTTTCAGGTTTTCTAAGCTAAATTCGTTGTTTCTAACACGTAAGGAATAACGTGGTTGACCGGCATAAACGGCATCTGCGCCATAGGCAAATGCGTATCGCATGTTTCTCAAGCTGCCTGCTGGAGATAATAATTCTGGGGTAAATGGGATATTGCTCATGATTTCCTCTAAAACCGCTACTAGACGCTTCGTTAAGGTGAATGGCCTTTCGGCCAAAAGCAGCGGATTTTAGGGGGAGAAAATTTGTTCTCAAGCGAAAGTTCAGGTTTTGTTGATGCAGATCAACTTCGTTTTGTTTGAGATTTTGCAAACACCATCAGCTCACTGTAAAAATCTTGAAAACCTTGGTCAAACAAGTGCAAATTATCATTATGCCAATCAAGCGATTGTGCTAAATCAACAGGTTTTGATAATCTGGCACTGATGCCATTTAATGCCCGCTCAATATTTTCCAGCTTGTTATACCCTGATAACCAGTCCATTTCGGACATCGCAGTACAAACCCGGCTAAAACGCTCAGGGTACAGCTCATGGTTTATCTCTATCTTGGGGTAAATGCTCTTTGCAAACGGGCTCAAAGGCAGTGGATGAAATTGTTCAAACTTTATTGCCAGGTGATAATCCAATAAAACATCTATGATGATGCCACCATAACGTCTTAATGGCCCCAGTTCAGACTTTAACTGTTTAACCCAAGCATGTTGATCGGTATAAGTATCAACCGCACGGTGCAATTGAATTCCAAACTTCACCTCGTCCGTAAAAGGCATATGTTCAATTCGACCTTTTACGAAATCACCAAGAAGATTGCCTGTGGCCGATGTAGTAGTTACATCGGCCAAATGTAAATGTGCTAAATAATTCAAATCATTAACCGCTGATCAGTTGTTCCATTCGTTTGATCATTTTGAAATCCAACTCCGATAAACCATCAACATCGTGAGTCACAAGAGCAACATCTACTTTATTCCAGACATTTGACCATTCCGGGTGATGATTCATGTTTTCAGCATGCATGGCCACTTGCGTCATCCAACCAAATGCCTGAACAAAGTCTTTAAAAACAAACTGTTTAACCAGCTTCCCTGCCACAACTCGCCACTGTTGCTGTGCAGGTAATACTTCATTAACCAGTCTTAGTTCCTGTTGAATTTCTTGTTCAGTCAGTTTATTTGCAGCCATTTTCATTTCCTTTTTTTATGAGCTTCACCTAGCCAATACAATAATAATACTCATTGGAAAGTTGATTCACCACAAAACTCATTAAGCTCGTAAAACACAGCAGCTATAACAACCAGGGTTAGCGTTATGTACGTGAATATAATCAACGTCTCTATTTGAGAACTGTGCCTGGATTAAACGCTCCAATTCAGTTCCTTTAACAATATCCGCTTCAATCATCATATTATCGCCGTTATACCCCCGCACCGATAACAACCGCTCTCGTAAAACCTGAGGAACCTGATTTACTTCCAAGGTTTTTTCAACCGCCGTTTCTCTGACAAAAATCGGACCTGAAGCTCGATAAGGCGATGAGACGTCATGATGCACAAAAGGTAGCGCTAAGACCCTTTCCCCAACTTCTGCATCTTCTAAAGACACACGACATGGGTAACCGGGTTTGTTATCAACGATGAGCCATTGACCCTGGTTTAGTTTTAACTCTGTTTCAGACAAATTAATAAATGAGTCGAATAGGCTTTTATTCAAGCCTTTAATGATAAATTGAATGTTCATGGTTGCTCCAATTGTTTTTAGATAAAAAAACAACTATAAACACTCATTCAGGTGCAATTAGCCACTTTCGGTATTCGCGTTTAAAACAAATTCCACCGCCACGCTTGAGCATCAGATATCGCTGGTCTCAACGTGCCGTAACCCTACGTATTGAAAAAAGGCAAAACTGCCCACAAACAGATTCACTGCCACGACTAAACTCACACCAACGCTACTAAGCAGACTAAAATAACTGATCAATAACCCAGACGTCAGCACTACCCAAATAACATCACCAACAAGGATACTGAATGCCCATTTAATTGCCCAATTACGTTTACTGGCTAATGTGACCAAACTTATCGCAAAAACAATCAGACTCATTGCCAGAGATTTCCAATCAGCCGCGAACAATGGAATATGCGAACTCAGCCACTGATGTTGCCAAAACATAAAAATACCACATAAAGTCGAGAAAACAGCATTTGTTATTAACGCGTAAATCAACATGATATTCACCTCCTCACCACAACTACTTTAATTACATATAGTAAAAATAACACTTTAATTTCCTATAGCAAGTTTTAACTTTAAATTTATATAGTGAATGCTAAAATCGAATCGATGAATAAACGAGCTTACAAACAAAACTGTTCTCTGGCATTGGCAAGTGACCTACTGGGCGAACGCTGGACATTCTTGATCTTGCGTGAATTACTCATACAACCTTGTCGTTTCAAAATGCTTAATGAATATCTACAAGGTATGGGAACTAACCTCCTGACCACCCGACTGAAAGAACTTGAGACAAATGAGATCATTACCCGGCAAGAAAATGGCGGCAGACAAGCCCCCTATGTCCTTACGGAAAAGGGAAAGCATTGCGAGCCAATGATCTTAGAAATAATACGTTGGGGTATGACTAACACACAGTTTGATGAGTCGTTTTTACACTTTGAACACTGGGACTTTCTGGCATTAAAAGCCTTGTTTGTTCCTCAACAAATCGCTAAAAACCTCAAAATAAAGTTCAAACTGAAAAATGGATTTGCCTGGGTAAGCGTCAATTCACAGCAATGTAAATTCGGACTTGAAGATACAGAAGAATTTGACGTGATATTTGTCGGAAATTTAAAAGAGCTGCAGACTCAGTTACAAAACGACATTAAGCTTAAGCCAGAGCTTGTTGAATTTGTTCAATGTTTTTCGCTGCCTGAGAAGTAATGCCCTGCCTTATTCACTTAACTGATTGAGGATTTGAGTTATTGAGCTGTTTACGCTTAGTACCGAAGTATCAACAGAAAACGTATTGCCATGTTTAATAGCACCAAATTCATATGTAGCATTTACCCTCTCGAGTTCATCGGGACATTGGATCTTCTTTGTCCCGACTCTGGAAGCTTCGGTAACCCGTTCAGCTAAAACGTCACCGGCAACTTTGAGATAAATAGGGATCAACTCGCCGTCATATTTCGAAACGATTGCTTCCCACTCTTCTATTACCTGCCCGTCACTCAGCACGTCATAACAAAACGTCACAATCAACCCTTCAACCTTATTCTGGCAAGCCTTTTCTATTGTCATTGCTCTTAGAGTATCGACAAAATCGAAGAAGTCGCCATGACCAAATTCAGGATAAATCTCTAACGCGATATCCACCGTTAAGTGATTATGCAACACGTTAAAACCCAGCTCTTCTTTTAATCTGTTCGCCAGTGTTAGTTTTCCTGACGCCGGCGGACCATGTAACACAATTAGTTTCATTTATTCCTCAATTAAAATAATGAAGCGCTGCCATTAATAACAAATCGCCTTCCGTACTGCCAGTCATTCAACCCTAGTAAACGAAGTTAAGTAACCAAGCTCTTCAAAACCATAACTTTTGTAGAGCGGCAAACCCGCTTGTGAAGCTTGCAGGGAAACGTTCGAGCAACCTAAATAGTTTGCTTTTAACAATAACGACTGCATCAGCTTTTTTGCGATTCCAAGTCCTCTAAAATCCGGTACTACGCCAAACTGATGAATGCCAAATGTCGAATCCGTTTTAAAGCCAATTGCTGTTCCGCTTATCTTCCCGCCCGTAAAATGCGCCAAAATATAGGCGTTTGTCTGATTATATAGGTTATTTATTGCAACCAAATCAAGCTGGTAACCAAATGCCTGACTGCAACTTTCTACCCAGCTATTAAGGCTATCTTTGTCTTCAATCCAAACACAGGCTTCTGTGTCATATTCACTTTCTGCGCTCTCGCCTATTGCTGCTAAACTCATGATCACGAGTTGACCTTTCTTGTTCCATTCGTTTGGAACTGTTTCAATTTGTTCTGCGGTTACCAGACTATTGTTGCTGCTCTCATGTGCTGGTTCAAACAACTTGTAATCTTGACGCCAATGTTTATAAGGCCAACGCTGATGAAGGAACGCTCCGTCTTGTTTCAAAGCACCTAATGCCAACCAATACTCATGCAAATTCTGCAGGTTTTTCTCTAATAAAATATCCATTTTTCTAATCTCGATTTATTAAAATTATGCCGACTACCATCAACAGCAGGCCTAATAACTTGGTACTGTTAATGAGCTTCACCGGGCTGGCAAACAAGCCGTAATGGCTGATCACCATGGCAAGAATAATCTGTCCAGTTAATGCAAAACTCATCATATTGCCCACGCCCATTTTTGGTATAAGAAAATAAAAACTGGCGACACCCACAACACTGAATACAAATGAAAACCAGGTATACCATGGCGCTCGATGAGTAAAGTTCTCTGGCAAGGGCTGCCACTGAGCCGCGCTTATCAACGCCACCAAAAGAAAACTAGTCAAAAACGCGTATCCGGTCGCCGTTACACTGCTATTTAGCGCCATACCAAGCTGAGCATTCATCGCAGCCTGCACAGCAATACATGCGCCAGCAATCAATGCTAATAAAGACAACAAGCTCACAGGAATAACGCCAATTGTTTGAGGGGCTTGCGATATTTTGCTCGATGCGCCGCATGATCATTTGCATCGCGATATCCAGCAGGACACAGCGCAGTGGCGCTTAACCCCAGATGTTCAAGGCCCAAGACCTGATCAACGCCATCAGCATCGAACCCGGTCATCGGGCAAGTGTCAATTTGTTCCGATGCCGCCGCAGACAACAAGGTGCCTAATGCAATAAAACTCTGTTGTTTAGCCATTGCAATACGCTCTTGTCGAGTCATTGAAAAAATGCTCGTCTCAATCTGACTTTGGTGCTGGCTTAGCTGAGCAATCGAGGTACCTTGAACCTCAGCCAATCCAGAAACATAGTTTTCAATATCTGATTTATTTAAGTTGGTTTTATGCGCAAGAATGAACAAATGAGAGCAATTCGCTACTTTGCCCTGACCAAAACAATGCGGCAAGAGTGTTTCTCTGGCCTTCTCAGATTCCAAAATTAAGAGTTGGTATGGCTGAAGACCGAAAGCCGAAGGTGCCAGCCTGACACTCTCAATTAACAAGTTAACTTGCTTTTCGGTTAATCGCCCACTGCCAAACTTTTTTACCGCGTAACGCCATTCTAAATCTTTAATAATTGACATGAGTATGCCCCTCTATTCTGTTGTGTAGGGGCAAGACTATATGGGCTTAGGGAGGTGATCATTTACATATGTTGATAAACTCAATTTTCTTTTCTGATCCGGCTCAATTGGGTAGGCGTGATCCCCAAGAAACTGGCTATATGGTACTGAGTAAGTCTAGGTACAATATTTTCGTATAAGCGTAAAAAGTCCTGGTAACGCTCTTTAGCTTCAAAACGCAAATAATTGAGCTCTTTCTGTTCTTTTTCCAACAACCAATGTTTTTCCAGATAGTTAATGTGAAACTTCATAATATCCGTGTCAGTTTCAAGCAAACGACGAAACGAGATAAAATCAATTTCTATCAACTCACAATCTTCCAGTGCCTGAACTTCCAATAAACTTGGTGTTTGCTGTAGAAGTGATGTCATACAGCCCGGAAAGCGCCCCTCAGAGAAGAAGTTTTTATTGTACTCATTGCCCCTGTTATCAAGAAGGTATGCTCGCATCAGGCCTTTATGGACAAAAGCAAACTTGGATGGGACCTGTCCTAGTTGATAGAGTATCTCGCCTTTTTTTAACGTTTTGGCACTACAACAGTCTGAATATGCATTCCAACTGCTCTGGGAGAAAGAGTGATATGACAATAAAACCTGATGTAAGTGAGAATACGCGTCCATTGTGCCTGCTGTTATAGTGTATCCAAATCAGCATGTTACAAAGGATCGTATATTAATTCCATCACATCTCTGTGAATGATGGTTACGCAACCTTACCCTTGTCACCCTCTAGCCAATGGCGGTTAGCAAATAATAATGACTGGGTTGTGACATTTTGCTGAGGCCATAAAAAACGGAGTTGATGTTCAAAGTGAGTTAAGTCACCGGTGGTGTAAAACTGATCAGCTATTGAGACAGTTTCAACCTGACATTCAGTTACCTTTATTTCAGTGTTATTCAATATACGTTGTAACTGTTTGGCAACCGCTTCTGCCGTATCTACAACAGTCACATTATCGCCAATATGTTGTTCAATCGCTGGAGTTAAAAAACTGTAATGCGTACAACCCAATACGATTTGATCAATAGAATGTGTTTTCAACTCTTCCAAATAACCAACCAGTAAATCTGACGCGGATAAATCCAGAGTCTCTACTTGCTCTGCTAACCCCGGGCAAGGTTTCACGTAGATATCGCTGTCGACATTTAATCGTTCTACAGATTGATTAAACCAAACACTGGATGCCGTTTGTTTTGTCGCTAACACGCCTATTCGTTTCGACAGGCTTTGTTTTACGGCAGGCTTGATCCCAGGCTCAACACCGACAAAAGGAACGTCAATTAATTTACGTAGTTGATTAATGGTATTTACTGTAGCGGTATTGCAGGCAACAACAATGACTTCCGCTCCCGCATCTTTCAGCCATTTTGATATTTGTAAACAACGAGCAAAGATCTGCTCCTGAGTTTTATCCCCATATGGCGCATAATCACTATCCGAAACATAAATGAGCCGGCTTTCAGGCACGATAGATTTAATTTGTCGAGCTACCGACAAACCGCCAATTCCAGAGTCAAAAACGCCAACTAACCGGTTTTGCATAAAACGTTACAGTTCCTCACCTTTAGCGTGCAAGTGTTGCATCATGCGCTCCCGCACTTCACCGTCTATTTTAATTGCCTTGCCCGTTTTTTGATCCAGTATCACAAACGTAATATCCGCATCTGCAATTAAGGTGTCCGTGTCTTTTAACCAAATTTTCTGATGAAATACGGCACTAGCGTTCCCAACCTTAGATAAGCCAGTATCAATGGCCAATTCATGCCCCATGCCAGCACTGCTTCGATAATTAATGTTGATGTTCACGATAACCCAGGCAAGCCCCATCTTCTGAAACAATTCAATATCACCGCTTTCTTCCAAATATTCCCATCGTGCATCTTCCAGAAACTCAAGGTAACGGGCGTTATTTACATGTTGATAAACATCGAGGTGATAACCCCTTACTTTAATATAACTTCTATGACTCATTTAGATCTTTAATACCTTATCATCGTCAAATCGACACCAATACCAGCCTGGTGTTTCTGACCAAATCTCTTCTCCGGAAACAAGAGAAAAGCTCTTTGCTTTCGGTTGTTGTTTTAAATACATGCGCCACTGTTGCAGGTTTTTATTGTCAGAAAACCATCCCCAGAGTTTCACCTTTACGCTCTTCTTATCCGGAGATAAAGCTAACAATCGGCCTTGAAGCTGAATTTTTGCCGAGTACTTATTCATGTAACCATTTTTATCGGGAAGCCGATAACTGACTTCAACCCCTTCTTTGCAAATTTGCTTATTCCTTAACTCTGCCGGCAAGGTCTGGTTACTGTCGGTAATCACCACGCCTTTGGCACCCGCTAACTGCCTTTCCAAAAGAGGCGTTGATTCTGTTTCCTTTGCCTTTATGAGTGATTCAGGTGTCGCAGACGCTTCAACATTTACTTCAAGTGAAGGCATAATAATTTTGGGCGTTACTTTAAATTCAGGCTCAGATTGAGGTGTATTTTGGCAAGCACTAATGACAAGCACAGAGCAAACAAAAGCTAATATTTGTTCCAACTTATTCAATACTTGCCCCTTAGTTTACAAATCCGTTTTATCTTCTACGACGACGTTTCTTCTTTTTACCATCATCATTTTCTTTTTGTGCCGCACGTTCTGCTTCTTTTTCCGCTATGAAGGCTTTGGCTTGTTCCGCCAACTCAATCGTTTCCAGCGTAATACGCCCCATGGTGCCCGAACGATATTCATTAAGAATAATTTCAGAGACCTTGTACAGGTCGGCAATACCCCCTTTACGCATACATGAACGATTTTTGGCGATTTCATCCATCACTTGAATCGGTTGTTGCGGCATCTCTTCGATTTGATATCGGTTCATCAATAATTGCGGGTAATGTTCCATCAAGAATTCTATTGCGTAATACGCGATATCTTCCTTTTCAGTTACCGTATCTTTAATACCACCCGTTATGGCTAATCGATATCCGCAATCCTCTGGTTCAAGTTTAGGCCATAAGAACCCAGGTGTGTCATGCAAAACTATGTTGTTTTCAAGACGAATGCGTTGTTGTGCTTTCGTGACGCCGGCTTCATTACCCGTTTTCGCAATGACTCTATCTGCAAGTATATTGATAGTGGTGGACTTACCAACATTTGGGATCCCGCATATCAAGGCTCTGAGCAGTTTATCTTGACTCACTCGATGCGGCACCATATCGGCAATGACATTAAGCAAGTCTTTAATGCCCTTCGGGTCATGTTGCGTAATTGCAATGGCTTTTATGCCACGCTCTTGCTCAAGATAAGCTAACCACTTTTCTGTTTGTTCCGGGTCGGCCAAGTCACTCTTATTTAACACCTTCAATACTGGCGTTTCTCCGCGAAGTGCGGGCACTAGCGGATTCTCACTGGAAAAAGGAATACGAGCATCAAGAATTTCGATAATGACATCAACCTGCGGCATGATCTCCGCTATCTCTTTTCGGGCCTTGTGCATATGCCCCGGGAACCAGTTAATGGCCATTCAATTCTCCACAAAATCTATCAAACCGCTAATTTTAACGGTTTTAACCTTAAGCATAAACGACTAATTTAATTTGTAGTTATTTGGCATTGAAATTTAGGTTAAGCCACACCACTATTAAGCACATATTTAATACCAATCCTCACAAATATTTATGAGGATTGGTATAACAGCCAGTTAAAGGAAGTAATTTATGAAAACTGCAGTCATTACAGGTGCCAACCGAGGCATTGGATTAGCCATGAGCCAACAATTAGTTGATAAAGGTTGGGATATCATTGCTGTTTGCCGCACAGATTCCGAAGAAATTGAAAATATCGCCAACATGGTCATTAGCGGCATCGACGTTACCGACCCTGAACATGTATCACAGGTGAAAAAAATCATTGGTGATCATCAAGTCGATTTGCTCATCAACAACGCTGGTTTGTTAGGCGATGAAACTCTAGGCGAAATAGACTACCAATCTATGCGTGACCAATTCGAAATCAATGCCTTGGCACCTCTTAGAATGACGGAGGCACTGTTACCTAACATGGTTGAAGGTAGTAAAGTTGCTAATATCACCAGTCGTATGGGCTCAATTGAAGATAATGACTCTGGTGGCCGATATGGTTATCGAGCCTCAAAAGCCGCACTCAATGCCATTGGCAAATCACTAGCTGAAGATCTAAAAACTCAAGGCATTGCTGTGGCTCAGTTACACCCAGGCTGGGTTCAAACGCGTATGGTTAATTTTGGTGGACTCATTACGCCGGAGGAATCTGCAGCCGGGTTAATTACTCTGATTGAAGATCTTACCTTGGCAAATACGGGTGGCTTTTGGCACACCAATGGCGAAACTTTACCCTGGTAACCGCGCCATTTTAAATTGGATATAGCTCTTCTAAGTAAGAATTGGCTATAATTCGCCTTGTTTATTTACATTTATAGGAAATGTCATGGTTGTATTAACCACTAACTTTGGTCAAATTAAAATTGAGCTATACCCAGAACAAGCTCCCGTCACTGTAGAGAATTTCGTAAACTACGTAAAGTCGGGCTTTTACGAAAACACCTTATTCCACCGTGTAATTCCGGGCTTCATGGTTCAAGGTGGTGGCATGATTTCAGGCATGGAAGAAAAAGATACCAATGCTGCTATCGAAAATGAAGCAAACAACGGCCTTAAGAACGATCGCGGCACTTTAGCTATGGCGCGTACAATGGAGCCACACTCTGCCTCGTCTCAGTTCTTCATTAACTTGGTAGACAACGGCTTCTTGAACTTCCGTTCGGAAAGCAGTGATGGCTGGGGCTACTGCGTATTTGCCAAAGTAACCGAAGGCATGGACATAGTAGACAAAATCGCTGAAGTTAAAACAGGTCGATACGGTTTCCACCAAGATGTACCTGTTGAAGACGTTATTATCGAAAAAGCTGAAATCATCGAATAATCGTCATCACGTTGCCCCATTCGGGGCAACCTTTAAATAAGTTTTCCTCATGTCTTCTACCTTAGTAATCGCTGATCTTCACTTATCACCTGAACGAAGTGATATCACACAATGTTTTTTAGATTTTTTGCAACAACACACAAATCAACATGACGCCCTGTATATTTTAGGCGACTTGTTCGAAGCCTGGGTGGGTGATGACGATATCACTGACTTTACAACAAGCATTGCCAGCGCCATTAAAACCTTTAGTGCCACAGCCCCCGTTTATTTTATTCACGGTAACCGAGACTTTTTGTTAGGCAAAAAATACGCAAAACGCTGTGGTATGTCGTTATTACCTGATCAACATCAAATTCAACTTTATGGCCGTAATGTATTGTTCATGCACGGTGATCAGCTGTGCACGGACGATGTGGACTATCAAAAATTTAGAAAAACCAGTCGCTCCTGGTGGTGGAAAGGTATTTTTCAACTTTTACCTTTGTCCAAGCGCCGAAATAAAGCTGCTGAATATCGCAAACGCAGTATAGAGCAACAAAAACACAAGTCTCAGGACATCATGGATGTCAATCAACAGGCCGTCGAAGACGTCGTCGCAGAAACGCAGACAACCTGGCTGGTGCACGGACACACCCACCGCCCGGCTATACACGACATTAACGACAAAGTTAAACGTATCGTGGTGGGTGACTGGTATACGCAGGGCTCAGTACTGACTTTATCTGAAAACGGTCATGAGTTATCTTATTTACCGTTTCAAAAAGAAAACAACTAAAAACAAAATAAGAACAAAAATAAATCTAAGGGAAATCTCGTGAAGATATCAAAACTAACCGTTGCGTTGGCCTTGGCTGGGGTAACGTTATTGAGTGCGTGTGGCCAAAACACACAAGACAACACAGGTTCAACAACTGGTTCATCAAAGGATGCCTTACAGTTAGTCGATGGTTATGAAAATAAACTCGACATTTATACACCAGTCACACTAACCAGTGACTTGTCTCATTTAAGTGACAATCAAAAACAAATGATATCACTTCTGATTGACGCCTCTAAGATCATGGATGATTTGTTCTGGAAACAATCATTTGGTCAGGATAAACAAACGTTTCTAAACGGCATAAATGATCCTAAAGCCCGTACTTTTGCCGATGTTAACTACGGTCCATGGGATCGCATGGATGGTGATAAACCTTTTTTAAAAGGTTATGAACATAAACCGCTTGGGGCGCAATTTTACCCAGAAGACATGAAAAAGTCGGAACTCGAAGCGTCCAAAGATTCCGATGCAATGGGCTTGTACTCCATCATGAAACGCGATGCCGAAGGAAAGCTCTACTCGGTTAAGTTTTCCCAGCAGTACAAAGCTGAATTAACCAAAGCTGCGGAATTGTTGGATAAAGCCGCCGAACTTGCTGATAACGGCAACTTCGCAGATTACTTGAATATGCGAGCCGAAGCCTTACTTACGGACGATTACCAGGCTTCTGACTTTGCCTGGATGGAAATGACTGATAACCCTATCGAGTTAGTTTATGGTCCTATAGAAACGTATGAAGATATGTTATTCGGTTACCGAGCCGCATTTGAATCATACGTTCTGATCAAAGACATGGCATGGAGCGAAAAACTAAAAAAATACGCCGCAACCCTGCCAGCCTTGCAAAAAGGCTTGCCTGTTCCGGCAGAATATAAGGCAGAAGTACCGGGTTCAAATTCACAGCTGAATGCGTATGACGTAGTATATTACGCGGGTCACTCTAATGCTGGCGGCAAAACTATCGCTATAAACTTACCTAACGACGAAGAAGTGCAGCTAGCAAAAGGCACACGTCGTTTACAGCTGAAAAATGCCATGAAAGCGAAGTTTGACAAAATTCTGGTACCTATCTCAGATGTGTTAATTGTTCCTGAGCAACGCAAAAACATTACGTTTAACGCTTTTTTTAATAACACCATGTTCCATGAAGTGGCACACGGTTTAGGTATTAAAAATACCATTAATGACAAAGGCACGGTTCGCCATTCGTTAAAAGAGTTTGCATCGCCTTTGGAAGAAGGCAAAGCGGACATTTTGGGCTTGTACATGGTGACTCAGTTGTTTAACCAAGGTGTTATCAGTGAAGGTAAACTAGAAGATTATTACACCACATTCCTGGCGGGCATATTCCGTTCTGTGCGTTTTGGCGCAAGCTCAGCCCACGGTAAAGCCAACATGATCCGCTTTAACTACTTTGCCGAGCAAAATGCTTTTGTTCGAAATGAACAAGGTCTGTACAGCGTTGACATGGCAAATATGCAAAAAGCCATGAATGGTTTGTCTAATTTAATCCTTAAGTTACAGGGTGACGGTGACTACCAAGGGGTTAGTGACCTGTTCGACAACATGGGCATGATCAAGCCGCAATTAGCGGGTGACCTTGACCGTTTAGCCAAAGCTAATATCCCAGTCGACATCGTATTCGAACAAGGTAAAGAGGTGTTAGGTTTAAATTAATCAACCATGACCTTCTAAAACAAAATGGCTCCTAAATGGAGCCATTTTTGTGTCCGTAACATTTAGCCACTTTCCGGTTACAAAAATCATCTGTTACCAAAATAGGATTCACTACATTTCGGTTTGTTTCGTAGCCATAAAAAAAACGCCTTAGGTTTCCCCAAGGCGCCAAGTCATGTTTAACAAAAATCAAACTTAGAAGGTGTAACGGCCTTGTACGTAGTAGTAACCACCATTGTAATCGAATGGACCACTTTCGTAGTATTTAGCACCTAACACACCGTAAGTACCATCTTTCAACTTCTGTGCTTCCTGATCAAACAGGTTGTTTGCACCAGCAGAAAGCGTAAAGTTTTCCGTCAGGCGATAGCTAGCTTCAAGGTCGATAGTTACCGCAGAATCGGCCATTTCAGAACCCCAATCCGACGTATCGTCCGCGTGAGTCGCATAGTACTCGCCGTAGAAGTTACCACGAACGAACATGCTTAACTTATCCCAAGACTGTGCCAGAGTAAGTGTTGCACGATGATCCGGCATACCGTCTTCAAGACGTTTTACCTTACCTTCATTAGTGGTTGCAGGGTTAAACTTGTCTACTTGAGTGTCCGTCCAGTTATACGCCAAGCTTAACTTGGTATCACCACCCATTAATTCCATTTCATACGTTGCGACTAAATCGATACCTTGTGTAGTGGTATCAAAGTCATTTGAATAATAAGTAACCGCAGAAATTAACTCAGGGTTTTCAACGCCATCGGCACGTAATGCCGCGTAATCTTTTGGATCAACCGAGATTTGGCTCGATTGAGCAAGACGACCGGTTACTTCAATGTTGTAATAATCGATAGTCATGAAGAAATCTTCATACTCGTATACGGCACCAAATGCATAACTGGTTGATTCTTCTGGCTGTAATACTTTACCACCATAAAACGCCGATAATGGGTTTGTAGGAGGCGCGATAAAGGTTTGGATCAAGTTGCCATCAACAATTGAAGTCTGGGTATTTACAACGTTTTCCTGACCTACAGTAGGAGCACGGAAGCCAGTACTGTGTGAAGCACGTAGTGAGAAGTCTTCAGTCACTTCATACTGCGTCGTTAGTTTGTAGTCTAACGTATCACCGAATGTAGAGAAATCTTCATAACGAACCGCGGCACCAACCATCATTGCATCAGACAGATAAGTCTCCATATCAACATAAACACCTATGTTGTCACGAGTGTTTTTGCCTGCTGCCTCAGGTCCAAAACCTTTAAAGCCGTGTGAGCCGATGTTAAAGCCTTGAGCCGCATACGGACCAGCTTTCCAAGACGCTTCATCACCTGCAGTAATATCAAATGACTCTTCACGCCATTCAATACCCGTTGCAAAGTTAAGTGGCTCAGCTAAACCAAGGTCTAATTCACGTACAATATCGAAGTTAAATGTGCTTTCAACTTGCTCATACGCACCTGTCTTAAAGTTAACAGGCGTATCCAAACCTAGAGAAGGGTTTAAACTGTTGTTCAGGAAGAAAGTTGATTTGTTGCTACCCGTTGAGTAACTAACGTCATAACTCCACTCACCAAACTCGCCTTCCATCCCAACGACGAATGACATATCTTCAACTTCACCACCAAATTGAGGGGTGTAACCGCCAGGCATGATGGAGTTCATTGAGAAACACTGAGGGTCGTTGAACATGTTTTGATAAGCGGTCGTATTTAACACGTTACCAACATTAGATGGTACAAGCGAAGAAGACATATCTTCTACATCAGCATTATTTTGCATGTTGTATGCATTAGACACGGTACAGGTTGCAACACCATTAGCGGCAAAGCCTACGTCACCGACCAATAAAGTTTCACCGCCATCGGTAGAGAATACGTTGCCACGGTTATGTGGGTTACGGTAATAGAAACCACCCGTAACTTCACGGCTTGATACGTTACCAAACGCATAAACCTTGGTAGTATCGTTGATATCAATACCAGAGTTAATAAATACGGTTAGGTCATCTTTAATTTCAGGATTACCCCAAATCTGAGCAGGGTTTTGTATTGCATCGTTACCTGCTGCTTTGATTCCTGCCGCATCCGGGCGCTGAACGCTTCGGCTCGTCGCGTCAGCATTTTTTAGTTGAAAACTTAAATTAATAAAACCTTCTTCGGTAAGAGGCAAACCAATATTACCATCTATGGTTGTTGCCGCACCGTCCCCTTCAAAAAACTCGCCTTGGCGGACAGAGATAGAGCCCCCTTCGCTGTCGTCTTTTAGTGCAAAGTTCATTACACCAGCAATGGCGTCTGAACCATACTGCGCAGCTGCACCATCACGAAGTACTTCAACTTGCTTTAGCGCGACACTTGGAATAACTGAAATATCTGGGCCCTGAGCACCATCATTCACACCACCACCCTGGAATGCAATAACAGATGCACGGTGACGACGTTTGCCGTTTACTAGGATTAAGGTACTGTCTGATGATAGGCCACGTAGGTTAACAGGACGGATTAACGTCGCTGCGTCACTGATAGGTTGCGCACGGACGTTAAATGACGGCACGGATGTAGTTAACATATCCAGCATATCGGTTGAGCCATTTTTGGCCATTTCGTCACTGCTGATGATATCAACAGGTACAGGTGAATCGTTTACTGAGCGAGGTGCGGCACGAGAACCAACAATCGCGATTTTCTCGATATCTGCTTCATCTTCTGCTGCAAAAGCTTGTGTCGATGCAGACGTGTAAGCCAAACCGGACCAAACGGCAAGCTTAACTACTTTGGAAAGTGGTGATAGTTTATGCAATGTTCCAATCCTTTATATCTATTATTTTTTGTGTTGTTGTTTGTTATCTACCCAAAATGAAATCGGGCATACCCCTAAAGTACTATTTGAAAAATAACCATGTCAACAGAATGCAGACGTTAATTGGCATAAATTAATCAAACAGATATCTTTTCGGAAAAAGCGAAACCTACCAGAAATACATTAGTTTTATTAACCAAATTCTACTCAGCGTACCAGTTCAAATAAGAAAAACTAATACGTGAATAAATATTCAGGGGTATAGTCCTATTTTTTAGAAATATTAAAAACTGTACTTTTTACGAATAATTGAGGAGGTGCCAAGTTACGAAGTTAGTTGACAGACATGTCAGGTAAGATAAGACTTTCGTCGAATATGAGTTCTACAAACCTAAAGTAAGAACACTAATTATTGTCATTTATCGCTATAAACCTGACGACTGTCGCCTAACCATTATGGGTACAGCGCTGACATCAGAATTTCTGTCGCAAAAAAAAGCGCCTTTTTAGGCGCTTTGTAGAAAATTCAATAAGGTTTCTCCTTATTCAGTAGATTCGGGCTCTAACAAATAGTCTGCTTTATTTTTTGAAATTTGTTTGAAGTCAAAATCAGAAATCTTCATCAACCACTGATTATTCGTCAGGGACAGCCAGTATGAAGGGTTTTCTGCATTATCTGACAGTAAACTAAACTGTACAGGTATTAACTCACTATTTTGCTTCACCACCAGCTCAAATTCATGGCTTTGACTTAAACCTTGACTATCTTGTTTGAGCATTACGTCTTTGATCTTAATACCTAAGACATTACGAACCAGTCCATTTAAAATAGAGCCGTATTGGAGCTCTTCTCCTTGCGCTAACCCCACCAAATGGAAATTTTCCGCCAATTTAAAGTCAGGAGTATCACTTAAAGGCAATTGAGGCTCAGCGTCTTCAGAGGTGTTATCCAATTCATCTCTTTTAATCTGAAACTCTTCATTGTCATTACTACGTACATGTAATTCACGTATATCATCAAAATTAAAATCAAACACGTCTGGTTTTAACCAATCCTGACCAGAATCCGGTAACTCAATTACTTTGTTAATTAAAAGTGTCTGATCACTTTCTGCGTAACGTACAAATTGACCTGCTCCGCTTTTAGCCGATTTACCTACCAGTAACTCAATAGAGTTCTCGCCATCGCTTAATGTGACTAATCTGGCTTCACTACCTTGCTCATTCAGAGCTCTCAATCCCAGGCGTTTATGGTTCTTGGCTTTACTGGTCTTCAATTCAACCACTTTGGCATCTTTAATATTTTGCAATAATTCAGATAACACCTCCGTGTTTGCTGCAAATCCCTGAAAGTTTGGCATCTGCCAGTCTTGAAGTACTTTCTCAGCGGCACCAATTGATTGTCCTTTCGCTTTTGTGATCTCAATTTTCGAAACCGAATTGAAATCAAACTCGCCGGAGTTCATTGCCAAAAGATTTTGCTGCTCAAATTCAGACTGTCCTTTATTTGAAGATAACAGTTGGTTCCCCACGATTACAGCAACCACTCCAACTGACAAAGTCGTCCATACAAACTTCATTTTCATTTTGACTCCTTATCCCTGAAATTGTGCCATCATCTTGCTTCGGAAGACCTTAGCAACGAACGCCAGCAATAAAGTTAATAACAAAGGTAATATTGCGATATTGACTATTTTAAGCCATGTACCCAATGACTCGATATCCTTATCTAACTGATGTCTTACTTCTCGAAGCTCTTTTCGAATAGAGAGTTTTTGAGCCATAAATTTCTCGATGGCATCTTCCTGTTCTGCACTTAGAACTAGTGCTCCAGAATCCGATTGTTGGCCTTGCAGCTGCGCCAATTGACTTTCAGTTTGCTCTAACTGAGTTTGCAACCTTTGCTCTTGCTCACGGAATTTAGCTTCCGCCTCCACCGTCAATTGCTCAACGACATCAAACGGGCGCTGATATTTACCACGGCCACGTATTTTTAATAAAGCTGAGCTACCAGCTAAGTTATCCACCGCATTGATCAACAAATCGCCATTATTCGCAAATGGCTGGAGAATCGTCTGACCGAAAAAGTTCGCAGTTTGTACCCAGAATCGATCTGTCAGGATATCGGTATCGGCAACCACCAAGACTTGAATGTTGTCAGATTCTGCCACATGGGCCTCAGCATCTTTACCTTCTGGCACTTGATCAAATGCAGAAGTTGCTGCGCCTGAAACTCGCGCCGCCACCACTTGTTTTTTCATAAGAGGAGTGAAGTCTTTAGACAATGACTCTGGGTCCTGTGCTGCCATGTTATAGCTCATCGAATCGGTGAAGGCAGCATAATCAGATGTCGTTAACAAAGGAGTAAAACTGGTTGTCGCCGCATCGGCCTGACTTAACGCGCCAAAACTTGCACCATTTATAGAAGCCAATGACGTGGTTATGACATCTTCTTCATTTATATTTTCACGGTCTAAACCAAGAAATCCAATATGACGACCAGGCAAGCCACTCGGCATTCGGATCTCCAACCCTTTTGCCGCATCCAGAACAATTTGCGAAGCGTCGTAATCTACGCCCCATGCCTTAAATAAAGGTGCTAAATCTGAACTCGAACCACCCGGCATGCCCATCATTGAGCCACTGTTATCACTTTCTGCATTTGGATCGACAAACACCAGAAGTTTACCGCCAGACAAAACGAATTGGTCTATCGCATATTCTTGGCCCGGCGTTAGCGCCTTAGGATGTAATAAAACAAGAATTTTACTGTCTTCAGGAATGGCTTCTGCGTCTTTTGCCAATAACTCGACCTGATACAGTTGTTCTAACTGAGAATACACAGCCCAAGCAGGCGTTGTCTGCGGTTGCCCCATTTGCATGGCCATTGGATTCGGGTTAGCCCCGCCCTCCACTGATAATGACGATAATACTGAGACTTTAACCGGCTCAGAGTCTGAAAGGCGATGTACCAATTTACTGATTTCGTATTCTAACAGTTGCTCTTGGCTCGGATCGAAAAAGGCGATGATTTCTTTGTCATCCAGCGAGTTTGTTCCAGCCAGTCCAAGGTAAACAGAGTCGCCCATGGCACTTATCGGCGCCGCAGTTAGTCCCATTTCTGCCGCTTTGTCCTCCGCTTCCGAAAAAGGCTCAGGATCGATGATATGCAATTTAACCTTACCATCAGAGTACAATTCGTACTCTTCTAACAAACTTTGAATTCTAGCCGCATAATTTCTAAGCGAGGTTAACCCTTCTGTTGCTTTATCCGAAAAGAAAAAATACAGATTAATAGGCTCATCGATTTGTTGCAGCACTTCTTTTGTGCCATCAGAGACAGAATAAATTTGCCCTTGGGTTAGATCTAATCTGGCCTTATCAAACAAAACATTATTCAGAAAAACTAACGCAAAAAATGCAAACCCAATCACTCCTAAGGCAATTGGAAAAGAAACTTTTTTCATATTTGAACTCATGACATCGACTCCTTAACTTGCCTTTTTATCTTCAATGATGACCAAACCAGCATATAACCAGCTAACAATGACAATGACGAAGTACCCCACGTCTTTTAATGAGATAACACCTTTTGCAATGGCATCAAAATGTTGCAAAAACGACAGAGACGCCACAACGTCGATCAGAGTTGTTGGTAACCACCCTTTAAAAGCAGCCAACACAGCATCTGAGCCACTTAATACAAATAAGAAACTAACACTAACTGCCAGAATAAACGCCACGACTTGAGACTTAGATAACGCCGACATGCAGATACCGACAGCCAAAAATGCTCCTGCCATTAACCAACTGCCGATGTAGGCCGCAAATACAACACCATTGTCTGGCTGCCCTAAAAAGTTAATCGTTATCCACAGCGGAAAAGTGAGCACTAACGCTAGCCCCAATACGAGCCAGGCAGACAAAAACTTCGCAATCATTGCCTGTGCGGGGGTAACGGGTAAAGTCATTAACAATTCAATGGTGCCACTGCGACGCTCTTCACTCCAGGTACGCATGGCAAAAGCTGGCACTAAAAACAGATACAACCAAGGATGGAAGTTAAAGAATGGTAATAAATCAGCCTGACCGCGTTCGTACAGTCCGCCCAAATTAAAAGTCATAATGCCGCTCATGATGAGAAAAATAGCAATAAAAACATAAGCAACTGGCGTTGCAAAAAAAGACATAAACTCACGTTTTGTCAAAATCGAAATCATAGATACTGAACTCATGATCTGTCCTTGTTATTGATTAGTCACTGAAGTTAGCTCGCGGAAAATATCGTCGAGACGACCTTTTTCGCTGTAGATAGCATCAAACTTCCAGCCAAGTTCGTGTAACTTGTCGTAAACGACAGAAAAAATAGCTTCACCATTGGTTGGCATAACGGTAAGTCGAGAACCTTCTTTCACGACAGATTGCACCTGAGGCATAGCTTCAAGCGCATCCAGAGACTCCACTTCACCCGTCAACTCTATGGTGACCGCATTATGGAAACTCGATTTAGCCTGCAGCTCTTCTGGTGACCCATCAAATATTTTGGTGCCCTTTGCAATGATGATGGCACGATTGCAAACCGCCGTGACCTCTTCCAATATATGGGTTGAGACGATGACAATTTTATCTTTTGCCATATTCTGAATAAGCTGACGAACCTGGTGTTTTTGGTTAGGATCTAACCCGTCGGTAGGCTCATCCAAAATAAGTACTTTAGGATCATGCAAAATGGCCTGCGCGAGTCCTACCCGACGCTTAAAGCCCTTTGATAGATTATCTATTGGTCGATCTAAAACAGACTGCAGTTCTACATTTTTGATCACACGCGCGATTCGAGCCTGCTTTTTGCGCCCGGTTAACCCTCTTACGTCAGCAATGAAATTTAAGAACTGGGCAGGTGTCATGTCGCCATAGGCTGGAGCGCCCTCGGGTAAATAACCAATTTGCTGTTTGATTGCCAAAGGGTCTTGGTTGATATTAAAGCCTGCTACCTGAATATCCCCTTCAGAGGCTTCTAGAAAACCAGTGATCATCTTCATAGTGGTGGACTTGCCAGCCCCGTTTGGACCTAAAAACCCAACCACCTCTCCAGGCTCTATAGAAAAAGACAAATTGTTCACGGCGGTAAACTCGCCAAATCGTTTTGTTATATTTTTTATTTCGATCATGTTTGGAAATATCCCCTACCAACAATTCTGATCTAATTGAGTTGAAATCGAAGCCTTTAAACTTCGAACTAAAAATAAAATTTGACAGAAATATAATGACCTTCCGCTGAAAATCAATACATGATTTAAGCCATTAGCGGCTGCTATTAATGTAGTCGAGACCTCTGAGTTAGTCGTGCGTTTAAAGTTCCGCTAATCAATCCAAGATCAATATTACTGTTTTTCATTCAAGTGGTTATTAAACAACGTGTAAAACTGGTCGATTAACTGAATCAAACTTGCAGCGACTCTCATTAAAACGTCATAATAAAACATTTACATCACAACTATTGACGTGCCTTTGGAACCATCAAATAACTACACAATATCCCCAATAGGTGAAGTAATTTCTCCTTTTAAAGAAAAGTTTGGCATACCTCGACAGCCTAAAATTTGCACGCTCATCAGCGAAATCAAATTGACTGGTGATGCTAATAACTTAGATTGTCTAGCAGGAATAGAACAAAACAGTCACATTTGGGTATTATTTTTATTCCATCAAAACTTGTCTCAAGGTTGGAAACCCAAAGTTCGCCCGCCTAGGTTGGGAGGTAATGAAAAAGTCGGTGTATTTGCAACTCGAAGCTCTTTCAGGCCAAATGGCATTGGCATGTCCGCAGTCAAGCTGCTAGACGTAGAGCAACGACATGGTGAGTGTTTTGTCAAAGTTGAAGGGTTAGACCTGGTCGATGGCACGCCGATTATTGATATTAAACCTTACGTCCCTTATTCGGATTTATTAGAAGATGCCAGCTCTGAAATTGCACCTGACGCGCCTGACGCTTTAATAACCGTGAATTTTACGCCAGAATTAGAACCTCAGCTGGTTAGTTTAGAAAGGAAGTATGCTGGTTTAACCCAACTCATCACGCAAGTGCTGGAGCAAGATCCAAGACCCGCTTACAAAAAGTCGAAACATGATGCAAAAGTTTATGGTATTCGGCTGTACGATTTAAACATTCGCTGGCGAGTAACTCACAACATTTGCCAGATCATATCGATAGAACAGGAATCATGAAAATACGCGCATTTTGTTTCACTTTAAGTTTGTTATTAGCAAGTTCCTTTTCTAAGGCGACAAACATACTCCCATCTTTGCCTGAACCTGTAACTAATAATGCAGTCGCCAGTGTTACGGTCAATGATGAACAGCATATAGTTAGTTTTATGGGGTTAGGTGCAGGAAAAGGCATAAACGATGTACACAACAAAGTGTGGAAACTGGTAATAAAAGCGGATGGTACAAACGATGGCTGGAAAACCATGCCTTCTGTACCTTCGTCATTAAAACTTAAAGGTCGCCTTGCCAGTGTCGCCGTAGGGCTGGATGACAAAATTTATCTCTTTGGCGGTTATACTGTTGCCACTGACCACTCAGAGATTTCAGCTCCCGATGTTTATGCTTTTGATGTAAAAACCGACTCGTATACTTTATTGGCACCTATGCCAGTACCGGTGGATGATGCGGTGGCTCTGGTTTATAGAGACAGGTATATCTACTTAATCTCAGGTTGGCATAATGACGGCAACGTAAATCTGACACAGGTTTATGATACGTTTAAAGATGAGTGGTTTCAGGCCAGTCCATTCTTGGGTAAACCTGTTTTTGGTCACGCTGGCGGCATTGTCGATAACCAAATTATGATCTGTGACGGTGTCACGACCCAAGCTCATATGATACAACGTCGCAGTTTTGTGGCGGAAGCGGCCTGTTATTTGGGTGAAATTAACATGATTTTCCCTTCAAAAATTAACTGGTATTCCTGGGTACACCCTACCGATGAGAGTCGCTATCGCATGGCAGCGGCTGGTGATGTCGAAAACAATCGCATCTTATTTGTTGGTGGCTCTAATAATCCATACAATTATGATGGAATTGGCTATAACAAGAAACCTTCCGAGCCTAATAACGAAATTTGGAGTTATTACCTGGACTCAAGAACTTGGAAAGTTACAACCAGTGAATCAGCAACCATGGACCACAGAGGATTATTACAGGTGGGTGATAAATGGGTCACCATTGGTGGCATGGCGGAAAATCAAAAAGTCTTAGGTGACATGACACCACACTTAAAAACGACTAATCCGACGGCTACAAAGGATAACGCTGATGCCATTAGTGCTACTGCCAGTCCCAGCTCAAATTAGACACCAACAAACATCCATCACACTTAAAATCGAACAGCCCAAACATGGGCTGTTCCAATAACCAATCAGAGTCACAATTCGGGCACTTTCGTGCCAATTCTTGCTCTTGCGATTCACCACCAACTCTATAAAGGTAGAGGTAAACGGGTATGTCAGTCGCTGATGTTATGCTTTTGATAGCGCTGCGTCCCTTTATCATCAACTCGCTATCGAATTCTGATAGCTGCTCAACCGACTTTTGTTCCATTGTTAACAACTCATTCATCTGCAATTGATCACAAGCCGCTTGTGACTCCTGCCATTTTACAAGGGGTTTTCGGCAATCTTCTGGCAGTTTGTATAAAGGCACTGGCGAAAAATGATCCAAACACCGAATAGGCGAGCACGACTGCACATAAGTGGAATACAATACATAAGCACTCGGTTTTTCGCAGATATCTGAAAAGTCTGATTGGCTCTCTAATCCTTTCAACTCAAATTCAGGCAGTGCTAGTCCCGCTTCCACAATTGCTTGATAGGCATCTGTCACCTTGTCATTGTTATTCGCGACAGCAAGTGAATCTTGCTCCGGACACACCATCAATGCTTCAAATCGACCTTCATTAACTAATAACGGAAATTCTCTACCTATGATTTGACCGTTATAACGGTATTCATCAAGAAGCTTAGAAATTAACGGCTGAACGTTATCAACCTCCACATCAATCAGGCAATCAAAAGTTAATTGGCACAAATACATAGTAAATCCTCGTTTAAGTCAGAAATATCATGAGTTATTTCACTTTTGATATTTAACCTGCTGCGTTTGATTGTTAGAATCCTTCGCCATTCTACCCGATTTTTCCCCAAAACCATGTGGGATAATTGGTCAACTAATTAAATCAATCGAACGAGACACAAAGCAAATGCGTACCAGTCAGTATATTATTGCTACTTTAAAAGAAACCCCGTCTGATGCGGAAGTCATCAGCCACCAGTTAATGTTACGTGCGGGCATGATCCGCAAATTAGCTTCGGGTCTATATACCTGGCTCCCGACGGGTTTAAAAGTAGTACGTAAAATCGAGCAAGTGGTTCGTGAAGAAATGAACAAAGCCGGCGCCATCGAAATGTTGATGCCTGTGGTTCAACCTGCTGATTTGTGGGAAGAATCTGGTCGTTGGCAGGAATACGGCCCAGAATTACTTCGAATCAAAGACCGTCACGACCGTGACTTTGCCTTAGGCCCGACGCATGAAGAAGTGATCACAGAGTTTGTTCGTAAAGAGATCAACAGTTACAAGCAACTGCCATTAAACCTATATCAAATTCAAACCAAATTCCGTGATGAGGTTCGTCCTCGTTTTGGTGTCATGCGTAGCCGCGAATTTGTAATGAAAGACGCCTACTCGTTCCACTTATCTCAGGAGTCTTTGCAAGAAACTTACGACAAGATGTTTAAAGCCTATTGCAACATCTTCGAACGTTTAGGTTTAGATTATCGCCCGGTTATCGCCGACAGTGGTTCTATCGGTGGCGATGCATCTCATGAATTCCACGTTCTGGCTGATTCTGGTGAAGACGACATTGTATTTTCAACTGCCAGTAACTACGCGGCCAACGTTGAAAAAGCAGAGGCTTTGGCGCCAAAAGCGCAAGCTGATGCAGCAACCTTAGAATTAACTTTAACCGATACGCCTAACGCCAAGACGATTGCAGAGTTAGTCGAGCAGTTTAACGTTAAAATCGAAAACACGGTTAAAACCTTAATTGTTAAAGCCTCTGACGAAGTTGAAGCAGAATACATTGCGCTACTAGTTCGTGGTGACCACGAATTAAACGAAATCAAAGCGGAAAACCTGCCACAAGTGGCAGAGCCGTTAGAGATGGCATCAGAAGAAGCCATTAAAAAAATCATGGGGGCAGGCCCGGGGTCTCTAGGTCCAATCAACTGCCCTATTCCTATGATCATCGACCGCGCTGCAGCAGTTGCATCTGATTTTGCAGCTGGTGCCAATGTTGAAGGTAAACACTACTTCGGGATCAACTGGGGCCGCGACGTTGAATTGGCACAAGTTGAAGATATCCGCAACGTGGTTGAAGGCGACCCGAGCCCTTGTGGTGAAGGCACATTAACCATCAAACGTGGTATCGAAGTGGGCCACATCTTCCAGCTAGGCACTAAGTACTCAGAAGCCATGAATGCAGGTGTGTTAACTGAGTCTGGCAAACATCAAGTGCTTGAAATGGGCTGTTACGGTATTGGTGTAACGCGTATTGCGGCAGCAGCTATCGAGCAAAACCACGACAAATTTGGTATTAAGTGGCCTCAAGCGTTAGCGCCGTTCCAGGTCGCGATTGTGCCTATGAACATGCATAAGTCTCATCGCATTCCAGATATTGCGCAAAAGATTTATGACCAGTTATTAGAAGCAGGCGTTGAAGTCTTGTTTGATGATCGTAAAGAACGTCCAGGCGTCATGTTCAACGACATGGAATTAATGGGTATTCCACATCAAATCGTTATCGGTGAGCGAAACCTTGATAATAATCAGGTGGAATATAAGAGTCGTCATACTGGCGATAAAGAATTGTTAGACGTAGAAGCAGCGGTCGACTTCGTTCTATCACAAATCCAAACTGCCAAATAAAGAAAACATCATGAAGATCACTGAGCAGAACATAACAGAATTAGCGTGGGATAAGATGCAAGGGTTATTACCTTGCATCGTTCAGGACGCTCAAAGCGGTAAAGTCTTGATGCAAGGTTATATGAATCAGGACGCCGCGTCTCATACGTTATCCAGCGGCAAGGTGACGTTTTACAGTCGCAGCAAACAGCGTCTTTGGACCAAGGGTGAGACGTCTGAAAACTTTTTGCAGTTAGTTGAATTATCAGCGGACTGTGATCAGGATTCAATTATTGCGCTTGCGAATCCTATGGGACCAGCCTGTCATACGGGCACTGAAACCTGTTGGCACAATGGTACGGCTCAACCAGAAATTAGCTTTATCAGCGATTTGGAGCGCCTTATTGCCTCACGTAAAGGTGCCGATGCAGACTCGTCTTACACGGCTTCTTTATATGCAAGCGGCATCAAACGCATCGCGCAAAAAGTGGGTGAAGAAGGCGTCGAAACCGCACTAGCGGCGACCGTTCAAGATTTGGAAGAGCTTAAAAACGAAAGTGCCGACCTTATCTACCACTTGTTGGTTCTGCTACAGGCTTCTAATTTAAGCTTGTCTGATGTGATTGACGTACTAAAACAGCGTCACAGCAAATAAAATCAAAGGCCTGCTTGCGGGCCTTTTTGTTGCTTTCCTATGTTAAATTATCTTTCTCTTGTTTGCTTCTGCTGTAGTTTATTTTTAGCAGGTTGTTCAGACCCTACCCCCTTGCAACAACTAAATGCACCGGTCCAGTTGTCTACGGATTTTTTACTTGACGCAAAACTGACAGAAAATGGTAAACAAACCGTCTTGTTAACTGAACATGACATACAGGTGATAGACAATTTCGAGCACAAGTTACTTCAACAGTGGCCATTGCCAAGCGGCATACAAGCACGCCATCTCGCGCTTTCTTCCTACCCTCTTAGAATCGTCGCAGCAACAGAAAAACAAGTTTTTTTATTTGACTTTGAAACTCGACAGCAACTCCTTTCTCAGAACATTAAAGGCTTTTCCGAACACGCAAAAATTGACGTTGTTCAACTCAATCCCCAAGGTAACAAGATCCTATTGGGACTTAACGAAGGCAGTATTGTTGAACTTAACCTCCTTACCAATCGGCAATCTCGATTTAAGTTACATGATAGCAATGTCAGGCATTTGTTTTACACTGGAAATGAAAACATGGTCCTATCAGCGGGTAATGACGGACAAATCCTCTATTGGCAAATCAGTAGTGGCGCCATCAAAAACAGTCGAAAACTGGACAGTCGAATTTCTAGCCTGACACTTTCTGGTGATCAATCTAAGTTTTTTGTGTCTGATGTTCTAACAAGCCAAATGGTTATAAAACTCGACGATTTTTCTGAAACCCAATCGCTCGATTACTTGCAAAGATTCAGACAATTCAGGCAAGCCCATTTTATAAAAAACGACACACTGATCACTACTGACTCGAAAGCGGGTATAGGAAAATGGCGACTCAGCACAGAAACAAAAATAGCATCGGCCTTTATTATGGCAATGCACTTTGGTTCCACCACCTTTGATTTAACAAGTAATGGTGGCAAGCTAGTCACAATCAGCTCGGACGGTTTTTTACAACATTGGCAAATCAAATAAAATTAACTTGTTGATAGATAACTATTAACTGAAATTTCCTTTTGCCAAAATTAAGCTATAACTTTAATAAGTTTTAGCATGCCATGAATGGCAAATCCCTAATCAAGTAAATCAGTTGGAATTATCTTGTTCAGAACCCGTTTTTTGATTTTATTTTTTTGGTTTTATTGTTCTCTCACTGCGATACCGGCGTTAGCCAGTGATGAGACTTCCACTATTTTGTATACCTATCACCATAAACCACCATTCATTGTTGATGAGAAAAAACGAATCGGCTTGTACTACGATCTCGCGACTTACTTTAATAACAAGTTAACCGGTCACACATTCTCAACTGAATACCTACCCAGAAAAAGGCTGGATTATTTACTCAAAATTAATGCATTAAATGGTTTTGTTGTAGGAGTGAGCCCAATTTGGTTCAATGACAAAAAAGAGCAGAAGTATTTGTGGCTCGATACTATTTATCAGGATAGAGATGAATTTGTCTCGCTCAAGCAAACTCCTTTCGAGTTCAAGCAAAGTCAATCTCTAAAAGGGAAAGCGGTCGCGGGCGTAGCTGGCTACTACTATCACGGCATTAATGAAATGGTTTCAAAAGGCCAAACCCTTAGAATTGATACCATTAATGAAAAAAACGTTTTATCAATTATTGAAAAAGGCAGAGCCGACGTGGGCATTGTCAGCGTTTCGGTATTTAAGTACCTCAATAAACTGGACAAGTTAGACAATATCTATCATTTTTCTGAAATTCCACATGACGCGTTTGATAGACGCGTAATGACAACTCAATCTCAAGAAAAAGTGTATAAACAGCTACTACCTATAATTAACACCATGATGCAGGACAGGGAGTGGTTAAAAATGATAAACAAATATCAGTAACTCGCCGTTGCACAATGATGGAGTATTTAAACTAAATAGCAGGTTTCACTTCTCGATTTCGTTTTTGATTTACCAGCCAACCAAAAACAGCGCCCGTGCCAAACATGATGAGACTGTAAGTTATCGCAGGTATTGTCATCAAAGCGTTTTGTAAAATACTGCCTGTGACTAATAAAGCTAACGTACCATTTTGAATTCCAACTTCAATCCCAATGCTAATCGCTTGACGCTCTTTCAATCCCATCCAGTGGGCGACCGAATAACCCAATATCAGAGTTAATATATTAAGCACTAAAGTTGCTAAGCCAGTTTGTATAAAGTAACTCGCCATGTTTTGCCATTCTTTGGCGATTATTCCCGCGATAATGACAAATAAAAATACAACAGAAAAAATCTTAATTGGTTTCTCTGCTTTAGCGGCAAAGCGTGGCAATTTAACGTGCATGACCATTCCAATCACAACAGGCACGACAGTGATCACCAACAACTGAACTATGGTTTTTACAATTGGAATGGAAAATTGCTGAGATTCACTCATAAACCAGTCCATTATGAGGACGGTGAACAATGGTATTGTAAATGGTGTTAATATGCTGACGACCGCCGTCAAACTGATTGATAACGCAGTGTCTCCATTGGCCAGGTAACTAAACATATTGGACGTTACGCCCCCCGGGCAAAACGTCAAGATCATCAAGCCAACTGCCAGTTCAGCTGAAAACCCAAACAGCAGGACAACAAGAACACCAACAAAAGGTAAGAGTGCCATCTGGCACAATATACCCACAACCGCCGCCTTTGGTTGGCTCAACACCCGACTAAAATCATCGAGCTTCAACGATAACCCCATTCCCCACATAATAACAAATAACGAAAACGGCAATATAACCTGAGATAAAAATGTTGCTTCCATTTGGCCCCTCTATCTTCAACCTTTGAATTTTCGAGTTATTCTTTAAATTTCATAAAATTAGCTTAGACGAATGAAAGCTCAGCGACAAGGAAACCTTATCGGTAAACCACAAGCATACTCTTACTTACTTTTCGTAACTGGTCATTAACTCTTCAATTAATCTAAGGGAGTTAAAACAGATCCTGCTGAGTCCCCATATTTATAACAACAAACGCTGTAAATTAACCTCGTTTTATCGTAGCTTATGGGGGTTAAATTTATAGAACCAAATAACAAAAACAAAGTTCATCATCCCATTTTGGGGTAGATAATGTGGATATAACAATAACAAGGTTTTAACATGGAAAACGCTTCTTCTTCTTTATTGCAACGCGCGCTGCACAAAGTTGAAATTTACGGTAATAAATTACCGGATCCCGCCGCTCTTTTTATCGCACTTTTAGCAATAGTCTGGTTACTATCATGGGCACTCGCAGGTATTGATTTTAATGTGGTTGACCCAAGATCCGGGCAAGCACTGGAAATTAACAACCAATTAACTGGCACTGCCATCACGCAGTTTTTCTCGGTCATGGTGACTAACTTTTCACATTTCCATCCGGTAGGTGTCGTACTTGTTGCCATGTTAGGCATAGGTGTGGCTGAGTATTCGGGTTTCATAAATGCGGGGCTAAGAGCACTTATGGCAAAAACCGCAAAATGGCTATTGACCCCAATGATCATCATGGTGGGTATCGTCAGTCACTCAGCAGTTGACGCTGGTTATGTGTTAGTTATTCCGCTAGGTGGCGTGATCTTTTACGCCGCAGGTAGACACCCTCTCGCAGGTATTGCAGCGGCATTTGCAGGCGTTTCCGGTGGCTTCTCAGCAAACTTCGTACCTTCTGCTCTTGATCCAATGTTGCAAGGTATTTCACAAGCGGGCGCACAACTACTTGATCCTTCGGTTACGCTAAACCCACTGAACAACTATTATTTCACCGCAGTTTCTTCAATCTTAATCACAGGATTAGGCTGGTTCATCACAGATAAAATTGTTGAGCCCAAACTTCAGCAAAACAAATTAGATGGGGATTTGTCCGACTTGCCTAAGATGGATGCCCTATCGAAAGACGAGCAAAAAGCGCTTCGTTATTCACTAATCTCTATTGTGGTTGGTATTGGTATTCTAGTATTAACCGCTTCCATGGATACATCGCCTTGGCGAGCACAAGACGGTAGTTTGACTGCGTTTACCGCCCCGTTAATGAAGTCCATCGTGCCTCTTATCTTTTTATTGTTTCTTATCCCAGGTCTTGTATATGGCGTCACTATCGGCACCATTCGCAACAGCAAACAATTTGTTGAAGGCATGAGCAAAGCCATGTCAGGCATGGGTTATTACCTAGTAATCATGTTTTTCATCGCTCAATTCATTTACGCCTTTGGTCAATCTAATTTAGGTATCTTATTGGCCGTTAAGGGAGCTGAGTTTCTAAAAGCCATGGCACTACCTGGCGGGGTTACCATAGCTGGCATCATATTTTTAACCGGTTTCATTAATTTGTTTGTTGGATCAGCATCGGCTAAATGGGCTTTGCTGGCACCTATTTTCATTCCAATGTTAATGCAGTTAGGAATATCTCCTGATTTAGCGCAAGCGGCCTACCGTATAGGGGATTCGAGTACAAACATCATTACGCCATTGATGCCATACTTTCCACTTGTTGTCGTTTTTTGCCAGCGTTACGTTACTTCTGCTGGTATTGGTACATTGACCGCCATGATGTTGCCTTTCTCTATTAGTTTCCTAATCGTTTGGACGCTATTCTTACTAGGCTATTGGGCGCTAGGCATGCCGTTAGGACTGCAAGCGAGTTACCATTACGTCGCAGGATAACAAACTTATTTTCTATTCAACATACGCGCTCAAATGAGCGCGTAATTTCTTTGCTTTTACTCGATTTCTCTAATCCAAACGCCTCTATCTAATTTAATTCTGAACAACCGTTTTGTTGAGTCCATTACTGCCGGTCAAAAATTTTTAATATTATTGTTTGCGATCAAATTGTATACAATATATTGTATTTACCGAGGTGTAGTTTGCAGTCACACCCTAAGATTCAAACAATGGGAATATAAAAATGATAAAAAAACAGTTTCGAACTAGCCCTGTTGCAGCCTGCATCAGCCTTCTGACGGGTGTGGCATCAACGCAACCTGCCTTTGCTTTTAACGACAGTTTAGAGGACGCAGAAGTTATTACAGTGACGGGTTCCAGAATTAAACGTCAGGAATTGGTGACCAGTTCCCCGGTTACTGTGTTAGACAAAGTGGCTATTGAACGCGCTGGCGTTACAACAGTCGGGGAACTTTTACTGCGTCTCCCTTCTGTGGTGGGTAGCCCATCAAGCCCGAGATCAGGTGGCAACAATGACGGTTCAGCGACTGTTAAATTAAGGGGTTTATCTTCAAACAACACACTTGTGCTGATTAATGGCCGTCGAGTAAGTACACGAGGTGTTAGCTCAGCTGTTGATTTAGAAACCATTCCGTTTGATGCGGTGGAGCGCGTCGAAGTTCTAAAAGACGGCGCTTCTGCGATTTATGGATCAGACGCAATTGCAGGCGTAGTTAACATCATCATGAATAACAACTACGAAGGATTTAAATTAAACGTGGAAACAGGCGAAAGCCGTCATGGCGATGCCAAACAAAATCGTGTTTCTTTTGTTTTAGGTGGAAATTCTGACAAAGGCAGTTGGTTGTTAAGTGCTAGCCACTTCAAAGATGATGGTTGGATGCGTCGAGACAGAGATATCAGTAGCGATCCGGATTTGCGTCGATTTGGCGAAGCTGGCACCAACCTACGTTCGAGTAAAAGTCCCCACTCATGGATATTTTCTACCGATTATGAACGTCTAGGGGTAACGGCAAAAAGTGACGCAGCCTGGAACGCAAACACGGGCTATGATGAAAATGACTTCAGACCTTTTAACGGCTATTGGGGTAGCGCACCAACCGACGCAGCCCATTGTGGTGCCAGCAATCAATGTGACAGCTTTAACTACCATGACTTTGAAACTGGCTCAAATGACTATGAATCAACAACGGTTTGGTTTTCAGCTGACTATGACCTGAACGATGACGTCAGTCTGTTTGTTGAGTACAACTCGGCAGATGTTCGCAGTATCAACTATTTCGCTCCCGGTGCGTTAGAGTTCGGCGACAGCATCATCGTTTCAGAAAACAATAAATACAACCCGTTTGGCGAAGACGTCGTTGTTCAACGTCGTATTACTGAAAACGGAATATTAAGACCCCGGGATGCCGACTCAGACGTTGACCGTTTCACTTTTGGAATAAAAGGCAGTTTAGACGAATGGGACTATGACATAGTTTATAGCCATCAGAAAAGTAAGGTCATTGAGACGCGCGGCAAGCAAATGTCTTTACAACGTTTACGCGCCGCCGCAGGAGATACGGCGGAATGTGAAGCCAGAGCTGATGGTTGTGTTTCACTGGACCTCATCGGCCCATTTGGCTCTGTAAACCAGGACATGATGGACTATATTTTTGCCCACAAGCCCACCAGCATACTCGACAACACACTTAGATTTATCAACGCCAATATTACTGGCGAAGTCTTTGAGTTACCGGCAGGTACCGTATCTATCGCAACTGGTATCGAAGTTCGTTGGGAAGACGCGTCAATAAGCCACGATGTGGGATTAAATACCGGGGATGTGGCCTTTATCGAACAGGTATCAGACACCGTCGCCCCAACACGTAAGATTGAAGAAGCCTATATCGAGGCGATTGTGCCTTTGTTAAAAGACATGCCACTAATCGAAGCACTAGAAGTGGAACTCGCAGTTCGACAATCTGATTACAGTGACTTTGGTAGCACGACCAATCCTAAAGTTGGTTTACGCTGGCAAATCACACCAGACTTACTTGCTCGCTATAGTTATAGCGAAGGTTTCCGTGCGCCAACCTTTGGCGAGCTTTATACCCCAAGTTCAAAAGGGTTTGTCAATGATACTGACCCTTGTACGACCGAAACATGGAGCAGTTTAGCGGGTTGTACCATCAAAGCACCTGGAGATTTAGGTTACACTTCCGTCACAGGTGGTAATCCTGACTTAAAAGCAGAGGAAGCGGAATCTTATACTGCAGGCTTTGTTTGGACACCAGAGTCGCTAGTAAGTGGGTTGTCATTTACGGTGGACTATTGGAGCATTGAGCAAACCAATGTTGTCGCCACCTACGGTGCAACACGAAAAGTAGCTGAAAATGCCTCCAATCCAGAATTATGGTCTGAAACAGTCATTCGTAATCCTAATTCTGGCGCCATCGTAGAGGTTCGAGACGTATTTGAAAACGTCGACCGGCGTGAACTCTCTGGCTGGGAAGTCGAAGCAAGATACGATCTGAAAGAAACATCAACGGGTAACTACACCATGCAATTCGGGGTGTCTAAGCTCGAGGAGTGGGTTGATATTGAAATTCGAAGCGGCCAAGAAAGTCGCTCAGACACAGCGGGCCTAGTGATCGGTGGTGATTCATATCCAGAACTAAAAGTCAGCGGCGGACTAAGTTGGAATTTAGATAACTGGGATGCGAGCTGGAATATCAGTTATATCGATGATTTGCTGGATGCCGATAATGATGTTGTCGAACTACCAAAAGTAAATGACTACATTAAACACGACATTCAACTTGGTTACGCCTTGCCTGATTTATGGCAAAGCAGGATCACCTTAGGCGTCGATAACCTGTTAGATGAAGCGCCTCCAATTCTGGCTTCTACCGTAGATGGCGGTCACGATCCTTCCACCTATAGCGCCAGAGGACGTTACGTTTACGCCCGATTTAGCATTTCATTCTAACGCTAAATATAAAGGAATTAATAACAGCAAGTCATCTTTGGCTTGCTGCTTCACCTAAAATCTACAGACCACAGCAAATACTCATACTTGATCAAGGGCAAGTTTTTGACTTGAAAAATTGTTCTCATTCGTAACCCCTCTGAAACATTACAATTATTTTGATAACCCCGAGAATAATGCACAAAACACATCTCTGTTCCAACATTGCTCAAAAGTATCCACCCTTAGATTAAAAATTTATGGATATTTTCCTTGTCTTCAAAAATTTTAAGCTAACCTTAAGGTAACAAAACCAGTTAAATCAATCGAATACCAACTCTAATTGGAAGAGAATTTTGGGAGGCGTTATGAGTATCTTTGATCATTATCGACAGCGTTTTGAGGCCGAACAGGAGCAGGAATTTACCATCGATGAATTTCTTGCCTTGTGTAAGGAAGAAAAAGCGGCCTATGCCTCTGCTGCAGAACGTTTATTAATGGCTATCGGCGAGCCAGAAATGGTGGACACGTCGCAAAACCCAGTACTAAGCCGGATATTTTCAAATCGGATCATTGCCCGTTACCCGGCTTTCGCTGAATTTTATGGCATGGAAGAGTCTATTGAGCAAATCGTTTCTTATTTAAAACACTCGGCTCAGGGACTGGAAGAGAAAAAGCAAATTTTGTATTTATTGGGTCCGGTGGGTGGTGGTAAGTCGTCCTTGGCCGAGAAGTTAAAACACCTAATGCAAAAGCAGCCTATCTATTGTTTAAAAGGATCACCAGTCAATGACCATCCATTTTGTTTATTTGATGCAGACGAAGATGGGCATATTTTGGAAGAGGAATACGGCATACCGTCCCGTTACCTCAATACCATCATGTCCCCTTGGGCGGCCAAGCGATTAAAAGAATTTAATGGTGACATTAGCCAATTTAAAGTCGTAAGAAAGATGCCATCTGTCCTACATCAAATTGGTGTAGCGAAAACAGAACCTGGCGATGATAATAATCAGGATATTTCATCTCTTGTGGGTAAAGTTGACATTCGTATGTTGGAAGACTTTTCACAAGATGACCCTGACGCATATAGCTATTCAGGCGCTCTGTGTCGGGCTAATCAGGGCTTGATGGAATTTGTCGAAATGTTTAAAGCACCAATCAAAGTGCTGCACCCGCTTTTAACCGCTACCCAAGAAGGTAATTACAATGGTACCGAAGGGTTATCAGCTTTACCTTATGATGGCATCATTTTGGCTCACTCAAATGAGTCGGAATGGGAGAGCTTCCGTAATAACAGAAACAATGAAGCTTTCTTAGATAGGGTATATATTGTCAAGGTTCCTTACTGTCTAAGAGTATCTGAAGAGGTTAAAATTTACGACAAGTTAATCACCACCAGTGAATTAACTGACGCACCATGCGCACCGAGTACTCTCAATATCATGGCCCAGTTCAGCATTTTGTCTCGGATCAAGGCCGTCGAGAATTCCAGCATATATTCTAAAATGCGGGTCTACGACGGTGAAAGCCTGAAGGATACCGATCCAAAGGCCAAATCGTATCAAGAATACAAGGACTCTGCTGGCGTTGATGAAGGCATGGCTGGGCTCTCAACTCGTTTCGCATTTAAGATCTTATCTCGAGTTTTCAATTTCGACCATCAGGAAGTTGCTGCTAACCCAGTGCATCTATTCTATGTATTGGAACAGCAAATCGAACGAGAGCAGTTCCCGCAAGACGTTCAAGAAGGTTATTTGGAATTTTTGAAAGGTTACCTGATCCCACAATATGTTGAGTTCATTGGCAAAGAAATTCAAACCGCGTATCTAGAATCCTATTCAGAATATGGCCAGAATATTTTTGACCGATATGTTACCTATGCGGATTTCTGGATTCAGGATCAGGAATACAGAGATCCTGAGACAGGCCAACTTTTTGACCGTTCAGCGTTAAACGACGAACTAGAGAAAATAGAAAAACCTGCGGGCATAAGCAATCCGAAAGATTTTCGTAATGAAATCGTTAATTTTGTTCTGCGCGCCAGAGCCAACAATGAAGGCAAAAATCCGGCTTGGAACAGTTATGAAAAGCTCAGGACGGTTATCGAGAAGAAAATGTTCTCGAATACAGAAGAGCTGTTACCTGTCATCTCATTTAATGCGAAAGCGAATGCCGATGATCAACAAAAACACGACGACTTTGTTAATCGAATGGTCGAGAAAGGTTATACCCCTAAACAAGTTCGCTTGTTATCCGAATGGTACTTAAGAGTACGTAAGTCGCAGTAACCGATGAGGCAACAATATGGCGCATTTTATTGATAGACGACTAAATGGCAAAAATAAGAGTGCAGTAAACCGCCAGCGTTTTCTGCGCCGCTATAAGTCGCAGATCAAAAAAGCCGTAGCGGAGTCGATAAGCAAGCGCAGCGTTACGGATACGGAATCCAGCGAGAGCATTAGCATTCCGAGCCGGGATATAAAAGAACCTATCTTCCATCAGGGGCGAGGTGGTGACCGAGACCGAGTATTACCCGGTAACGATCAATTCTCGCCAGGAGACAAAATTAAACGTCCCCAAGGAGGAGGCCAAGGCTCTGGACAAGGAGATGCAAGTGACAGCGGCGAAGGCCAAGATGACTTCAGCTTTTCTATTTCCATGGATGAGTACTTAAATTTATTATTTGACGATTTAGAACTGCCTAATTTGCAAAAAACGGAATTGCAAACGGAAACCGAGTTCGAAACCTATCGCGCAGGTTTTAGAGCAGAAGGAATACCGACAAACATAGATATCGTTCGTTCATTACGTGGCGCTCAAGCAAGGCGAATTGCGTTAACTGCTGCTAAAAAGAAAAAGCTAAAACAACTGGAAGATGATTTAGCGGAACTTGAAAGTAACAAGCCCTATGACAAGGCTTTATATGCAGAGTTATTGGCGCAAATAGAAAAACTTAATTACAAAATTGGCCGTGTGCCTTTTATCGATACTTTCGATCTACGTTACCGTAATTTTGACAAACGTCCATTACCAAGCAGCAATGCGGTCATGTTTTGTTTGATGGATGTATCAGGTTCAATGGATCAGGCCACAAAAGAGATGGCAAAACGATTTTATATTTTGTTATATCAATTTCTAACTCGCAGTTATGACAACATTGAAGTGGTCTATATACGGCATCACACTCAAGCAAAAGAAGTTGATGAACAAGAGTTCTTCTATTCTCAGGAAACTGGCGGCACCATAGTATCTAGCGCACTTTATTTAATGGATGACATAGTTAAAGAAAGATACCCACCAAGCCAATGGAATATCTACGCGGCACAAGCTTCCGATGGGGACAACTGGGCAGACGACTCGCCCAAATGTGGAAAAATGTTACGTGAGCGAATACTTACCTACACTCGATACTATAGTTACATCGAGATAACTAACCGCAGTCATCAAACGTTATGGCATGAATACGACAGTATTGACCAGCAATACGAGAATTTTGCCATGAAAAATATTAAACAGGCAGCCGATATATACCCTATCTTTAGAGAGTTCTTCAAAAAACAAACTGCCGGTTAACGGCGACTTTGCGCTAAAGGAATGTACATGAATTCAAATTTGAAAAAAAAAGTGACGACTCCTTTATCAGACGGGCCAGAATGGACCTTTGATCTGCTAGAACAATATCAAACTGAAATTGCACGTGTGGCGGATTTTTACCGCCTCGATACCTATCCAAATCAAATAGAGATCATCACCTCAGAACAAATGTTAGATGCTTACTCCAGCGTTGGCATGCCGATTAATTACCACCACTGGTCATTTGGGAAAAAATTTATTGAGTCTGAACAAAATTATAAACGTGGTTATATGGGCTTGGCATATGAAATCGTTATTAATTCAGACCCTTGTATATCTTACTTAATGGAAGAGAACACCATGACGATGCAAGCGTTGGTCATGGCGCATGCCTGTTATGGACATAATTCATTCTTTAAAAATAACTACCTGTTTAAAACCTGGACCGATGCCAGTTCAATCATTGATTACCTGTTGTTTGCCAGACAATACATAGAGGATTGTGAACGCAAATATGGCGTCGAAGAAGTCGAAGAAATACTCGATTCTTGCCATGCTTTGATGAACTTGGGGGTGGACAGATACAAGAGGCCACAGAAAATATCCATGTTTGAGGAGCAAAAGCGCCAAAAAGAGCGAGAAGAGTATTTACAAAGTCAGGTAAATCAACTGTGGCGGACCATTCCGCACAAAGAAACAGAATCGAAAAAAGAAAAATTAAAGTTTCCAGCTGAACCTCAGGAAAACCTGCTTTACTTTTTTGAAAAACACGCCCCCTTACTGGCACCATGGCAGCGAGAGTTATTACGTATCGTTAGAAAAGTCTCTCAATATTTTTACCCACAAAAACAAACCCAAGTAATGAATGAAGGCTGGGCAAGTTTCTGGCATTACACTATTTTAAATCATCTGTTCGATGAAGGACTGGTGACCGAGCGGTTTATTCTTGAGTTTTTGCAAAGCCATACAAACGTTGTCTTTCAGCCAGCGTACAACAGTCCCATGTACTCAGGTATTAACCCCTATGCACTTGGGTTTGCCATGTTCAGAGATTTAAGACGAATGTGTGAAGAGCCTGACGACGAAGATCGTTTATGGTTCCCAGAGATAGCGGGCGGTGACTGGCTCGACACCCTGCATTATGCTATGCAAAACTTCAAAGATGAGAGTTTTATCTCTCAATACCTATCACCTAAACTGATCCGTGAATTTAAGCTATTTAATCTTCAGGATTATGAACAAAACCCAATGTTGGAAGTCACCGCAATTCATAACGAACAAGGGTACATGGATATAAGGCAGAAATTGGCGGCACAATATAACTTAAGCCTGCTCGAGCCTAACATTCAAATTGTGAATGTGGATGTCAATGGTGACCGTTCACTAACACTCGAATACATACCGCATAACAATGTCCCGTTAGGCGAGTCGTGTGATGAAATGATGAGACACGTATATAGGTTGTGGGGTTTTGATGTGAAATTGATGGAGAAAAAGGACAACGGTAAACAGGTTCTATTATCGAAATGCCCTCCCGAGAAGCCCAAAGAAAGCTAGTCTATTCCTTTTCAACCTTTAAGCCGAACATTATTGTTCGGCTTTTCCGTTTTCTTCTGGATTATAAATTTTAACCTGATTTCTGCCACCCGTTTTTGCTTTGTATAAAGCGCTATCCGCGGCCTCAATCCAATTCTGATGATTAACAAATAAGTCTGAATACTCGGCTATACCTAAACTTATAGTGAACTTAATTTCAATGCCGTTATACATTACATGTGAAGCCTCAACCAAACGACGAATACGCTCGGCAAAGATCATGGCATGTTTTGCGTCTGTTTCTGTCAAGATAACCGCATATTCTTCTCCGCCGTAACGACCACCTATATCTGTTTCACGAAGATTCTTTCGCAATATTTTTGCCAAATGCAAAATGGCCTCATCGCCAGCCGCATGCCCATACCCGTCGTTAACCCTCTTAAAGTGATCGATATCGAATATCAACAAAGAACTTATATGGTGGTTTCTTCTTTGGCGTTGAAACTCTTTTTGTAAACACTCTTCCCAATAACCTCGGTTATTTAGATTCGTCAATCTATCGGTTTGGCTCAGTCGTTTTAATTCACTGTTGGCCTCTTCAAGCTCTATTTTCGATATCGCCACATCCGTCACATCATAAATAATGATACAAATATGCGTCACCTCTCCCCGCGTGTCCGTCAAAGGTATAAAGGTGGCGTTTTGATACATGAAAGGGGCAACACTTGTGATTGGGCGATAATTCTTGAACTTAAATATATGGGGAGTTTGCTCCCAAATGGTAAACGCTCTGTTCTTCAATACAAAAACAGGATCCGTTTTCTGTTTTAACCATTCTTTGTTCAAGTCGGGAAAAGCGTCAAATAGAGATTTGTTGCGAATATCATAGGGAGAAACACCACTGTGATTCTCCATAAATCCATTCCATACCTGAATCTTATAATCCCTATCCAATACAACCAACCCGACATCAACGGATTGGAACATATCCATCAACCAATGGACTTCAGAAACTTCTATCGTTGCTTGTTCGGTCATAGTTATAAATCAAATAAGAAATTAAGTTTATTTTTCAGAGTTGCTATCGAATCTTCAGTGATTAACAACAACAAGTCGCATGTAACGTCATAACCTTCTAGTCCATAACTGATTTCAATGGTAAGTGTCTTCTTCCAATGTGTTGAATTCGTGTAAATTAAATCCGAAACATTACAGTGTTGGCCTAAAACGGTTGGGTGACCCTGACTAAAATTAAGATCGAGTTGCTCCGACAAACCTTTCAATACTGAGCCAATCAGAATGTTGCCAATATCCATTAACAACTCAAGTTCGATCTTTTCGTTAATGGTGCCGTCATATTTAAGCAGCTTAGCAATGTCTTTAAAGCCAGAGTCATTCAAAATCAACAGCGCTTCACCTGCGACACCACCACTAATAAAACCCTGACAAACCCCCGAGGTTGTTTCATTGTGCTCAACAGATTGTAATGCCATCGACAACTCAGACACTTCGAGCAAATTTACATTCGGAATTGGGAGTTTAACGAACACTTGTAATACTGTGGCTAACAAGCTGCCCGCCTGCCCCATCGCTACATTTGTTACTTCTTGCAACACATCTCTTGTTTCACCATCAAGCAGTGTTTCAACTTGAGGTTTATATTTTTCGATTTCAGACTGACTAGTGATGCCAAAGCGATTTAATAGCTCCTGCAATTTTGTCTTATCAATTGGTTTTTTAATGAAGTCTAAAGCCCCTAAAGACTTTACCCTCTCGTGGGCTTCAGGTTGAATATCACCGGATACAACAATCGTAATGACCGGTAATTTCTCTGCTTGAATAGCTTCCAATACGCCATAACCATCGAGAACTGGCATATTCAAATCAAGAAACAGTACCTCAACAGCACCTTTGCGCAGAACGTCCAATGCATCTTCACCATTAACGGCAAAAACCACTTCCACGTCCCAATCATCAGGCAATGACCGCGCCATTTGTTTCCGGGCCAAGTTAGAGTCGTCGCATATTAATACTGTAGTTTGCATAAATCGATATCGGCCAACTGTTAGATTTTGTTAAGACAAATTATTTAAATGCTTAGAAAGCAAAAAGTTTATAGAAAAACTATAGCAGTTAGATGACAATAGTATCCACTATTATTCGTCATTAAATTGAACTGGCTAGTATATGAAACCTATTTTTGCCCTTTGCTCACTAATTTTAACTTTTTCCGTTACCGCTTTTGATATCCAACATGGCCTTCCCGCCACTTTTGACTTGGTGACAGCTGGTAACAAACCAGTCGCTTTATTGGGTGATCAAGTAACCGTTGGGCAAATGGCCCCCAATTTTAAAGTGGTCGATGATAAATTCAGAGTTAAAACGCTGCAAGATTATGCAGGAAAGCCCGTATTAATAAGTGTCGTACCGAGCCTTGACACGGGTGTTTGCAGCATTCAAACGAAACGTTTTAATGATGAAGTCGCAAACCTACCACAAGATGTTGTTATGTTAACTATTAGCGCCGATTTACCTTTCGCTCAAAAACGCTTTTGTCAGGCCGAAAAGATCGACAAATTACAAACATTATCGGATTCCGTTTGGCGAGAGTTTGGAATTAACTATGGAGTATTGATCAAAGATATGGGGTTATTGGCCCGTTCTATTTTTGTTATAGGACCTAATGGCCAGTTAAGTTATAAACAGATAGTAAATAACTTATCTGAGCAACCTGATTACGAACAAGCGATACTTGCCCTAAATGCACTGTCGGAGCAATCACAAGAAAATTAATTAACTTTCAACAGCTTAAATAAAAAAGTCAGAATTTCTGACTTTTTTTGTTTTTATGCCCTTGTAAAACTTCAAGCCCATCCCTAAATAATGGTTAAGCCAGATGAGACGCCTTAAGGGTCCATTCCAGGCTAAACAACCTGTTCATTTGAAAGGTTATTTTTAAATTACATTTTGTGTAAACACAAAACCTTATTGCTTAATAAAAGGATAAGAAATATGCGTAACGTCGATCTATCTCCACTTTATCGTTCATTCATCGGTTTTGATCATTTAGCTTCTTTATTAGATTCAGCAAACCGTACGGAAAAATCAGGTGGTTACCCTCCATATAACATTGAGTCCGTCGCGGATGATAAATACCGAATTACTATGGCCATCGCGGGATTTAATGAATCAGAATTAGAAATTCAATCTGAACGAAATACCTTAATAGTTAAAGGCATAAAGACGCCTGCTGACTCAGAGAAAAAATTCCTCTACCAAGGTATTGCAGAAAGAAACTTTGAACGTCGATTCCAACTCGGGGACTATGTAAAAGTGATAGGCGCTGAAATGGAAAATGGCTTACTGCATATTTCGTTAGAAAGAGAAATTCCAGAAGCACTAAAACCAAGAAAAATTGAAATAACGACTGGCAAGTTGCTAGAAAGCGAATAAACTTAAACTGTTCCTAAATGTTGTTGTTTTACAAACCGGAAGTAACGCTTCCGGTTTTTTTTAAGGTGTTCGCACATGGAAAAAGACCAACAATACATTCTGATATATATGAGTCATTTTACTGGCACGCCTGATGAAATCCCCAATATCCTCGATCAAATTTGTGAGCAATCTAAACTCAAAAACCAAATGGCAGGCATCACAGGTTTCTTGTTTTATCAGAATCACCGTTTTTTACAGGTTCTGGAAGGTTCAGATCAAAATCTTAAAACTCTTTATGACAAACTACTCAAAGATACACGTCACAAAGAATTGAGATTGATAGAGTACAGCCCGATAATTAGAAAATCTCTATCTGATTGGCATTTAGACACCTTTGATTTGTCAAACAATGACACCATTACACTTGAAGAACTAGAGACATTTAACCTTCAGTTTAAACACAACTGCCAGATAGACAGTCAGTTGTTTGTTGCAACGTTAAAAGATACGTTGCAACAACGAAAGTGTTCAAAAATTGAATCCTCAATTTAAATCGCCTCGTCGTCCTCTTCCCCAGTGCGAATACGGATCACGCGCTCTACTGGCTCGACAAATATTTTTCCGTCACCAATCTTACCCGTTTGAGCCGTCTCTAAAATGCCGTCAACAACTTGGTCCAACATTTCTTCGGTTACCACGATTTCAATTTTCATCTTCGGCAGAAAGTCGACCATATACTCCGCGCCGCGATACAACTCAGTATGTCCTTTTTGACGACCAAAGCCTTTAACTTCAGTCACAGTCATACCATTTATGCCCAACTCAGACAGGGTTTCACGCACATCATCCAATTTAAATGGTTTTATTATAGCCGTAACTTTTTTCATAGTTGATCCCACACTAGTTACATTTGATTTATTGGCATAGAATACCGATACAAGTTTAACAAGAGAAGCTTTTAAATTAATGAACGCGCAACAAATACGCAAAGAAATGATGGTATTACCGGAAATTGACGCACAGTTTGAAATCAGCCGCCGTGTTGATTTTATCAAGACCACGTTACTAACATCTGGACAAAAAAACTTAGTTTTAGGAATTAGCGGCGGTGTCGATTCTTCGACCTGTGGCCGTTTAGCGCAATTGGCGGTGGAACAACTTAATGAAGCACATTCAACAAATGAATACCGCTTTATTGCTGTTCGCTTACCTTATGATGTTCAAGCGGATGAAGATGAGGCGCAACTTGCACTAAAATTTATCAAACCAAGTTCGACATTAACCATTAATGTAAAAGCGGGCGTGGAAGGAATACATAACGAAGTCTTGGCTAATGTTTCGAAATTACAACAAGAACTTGCTCCTAACCATGTCGACTTTGTAAAAGGGAATGTGAAAGCTCGTGCAAGAATGGTCGCACAATACGAAGTGGCAGGTTTGTTGGGAGGGTTAGTACTTGGCACCGATCACTCCGCAGAAAACATTACTGGATTTTACACTAAATGGGGAGACGGAGCCTGTGACTTAATCCCTTTGTTTGGGCTAAGCAAACGTCAGGTTCGCCAACTAGCCAAACATTTAGGGGCGCCAGAAACCCTCGTGACAAAAGCCCCGACCGCAGACCTTGAAGAATTAGCTCCAGGAAAAGAAGATGAAGCGGCACTTGGACTAACTTATGAGCAAATAGATGATTTTCTAGAAGGCAAAACCGTGAGTAGTGAAGTCTCAGACAAGCTGGTTTCGATTTTCACCAAGACACAACACAAGAGAAAAGCAATTCCGACAATATACGATTAAGTGTCTAACTCATAGAGATCGTTTCATTCACTATAAGGCTGTACAGTCTATCAAGGTCGGGTCTTTTTCTAATCTTACCCGGCCTACATTAGACACAACCAGTGCTCTCGCAAAGTGCACGTCATCTTCATCTGGGCAAATAGTAATCGTCGCCGTTGAGTTTTGAGCTGTATTAAAGGGAGCAAATCGAATGCTGTCCCGAGTGGAGCTTATGAGATAGTTTTTGACCATATCGGCACTACCAATGACCTCCTCATTACCATCCAAAGTTCCATCTGCGTCTTCATCGATGAACACCATTTTCAACATGGTCCAATCATCTTCACAGCTAAGCATATCTTTTGTTGGGCATACCACTACAAATACATTTTCATTTACAGCTGTATGGCGCGCCAATTGTAATGCAGCTGTATGATTATTAACGATAGACGCGACCTTGTTACGTTTGTAAAAATTCCCAATTGACGGTGTAACAGCTGTGACAATAATGCTTAATAACCCTAGCGTTACCAACAACTCCAACAATGTAAAACCCGATATGGGTCGACGAGAGTTCATAAATCAACAGCTCCAGCAAAACTCTGATTCGCCGTAAGCACCGTCCTGGTTTTCGTCATAGGCTTTACGACCGTCAGAAAAATAACTTAACATCCCTTCTTTCATGCTGCCGCTTCCAACCGGACCAGAACTATCGGGTGTAGCCCTAATTTCAAACGTCCTACCGTTGTTACCAACTTCATGAATGGTTAAAGAATAAACTCTAGTTGCAGAAGGGCTATTAGCAGGCGATTGCGTCGCAAAAATCCAAGGCGCCCCTTCATCCGTCGGGCTTGCCTGCGTACCGGCTGCTCCAGTGTAACTAAATGTAGTGGCCTTATGTCTCTCCATCGCCGTCGCAAAATCCAATAAATCAGCTTGAGCCTGTGCCCGATATACTCCTTGACTGTGCCTTGAGTAATTTGGGTATATCACAGAAGCTAAGATACCAATAATTGAAACAACTATCAGTAGTTCCAATAATGTAAATCCCAGTTGTTTTACACTAGTGTTCATTCGTTATCGTCCTTGGTTGATGGTTCAATTTCTGTTGACCAGGAATTGGTGAAAATTTTATTTAATAAACTTCTTTGTCCTGACACCTGACTGAGCAACAACTTAAAAATATCTCCTTCATCATCAGCCGACTCGACCGTATCTGCGCACTCCGTACCTATACACAAAGTTGGTGCACTTGGATCCGTTATGATCAATCGCGGCTCCGCTGGAATACCGGACTTGTCCAATACAACGTATGTATCACTATAATCTATTACCCCGTCATTATTAACATCGAGTAACCCTGAGCCATCGACTAAATCGATGACGTAGAGCTTGCCTCCCCCTTGCGCTGCAGAGCAGCTATTTGCTACCAATCCTGCCGTACTTGGGTCGTATGTCGAGAAGATAAGCCTACTGTTTATGACCGACACTCCAGTGATAACTTTTTCACCCGTTTCTAGGTTAAACTCGTAACCATCGTAAGAACTAATATCCGAAACAGTTGGGTTGGCAGGGGTAATTTGCGCCATATTGGAAATCGTAGGAAAGGTATAAAGCCCCTCACTCTTCGCAAAAACACCTTTATCTTTGATCATAACGACCGAGTCCTGAATGATCTCATCTAACGGATGGGCACGATATCCGGAGCCAATAGAGACCGCGTAATAGTGCTCATTTTCATGCACGATCTCCGCTACATCTGGCGCATTATAATAACGTCGGTTTTTCTCCACAGAATTGTTCTGTGAAGTTGTATATATTTTTTTACCTACAAACAATTTAGATAATGGCTGTCCATTGTAAACATCAATTCTAAACAAATTGCCGCCCATATCTGGCGCGTATAAATGGTCCACATTACCATCAAAATCTCTGTCTATTACTGCAATTCGAGCTGGAATACTATATTGCATCTCTGGAATAACATGGTTAGCGGTCGCATGATTTGAAATTTCGGCAATCTTATTACCCGAACTGGCTTCAACGATAAAAACTGCGTTTCCTATAGTATCGACGGTGCGCACACTAACATCATCTTGATTTGTGTCATAACCCCCACCAAAAACTAGCACCTTTTTTGTTTCGCCATTCACATCTATCGAAGTTACCGTAGGTTTCGACCAAGACTGTCCTAACCTAGCATAAGCCCCCGTGCCACCTTCAATCGCATATTTATACACAGGAGCGGTCCTGCTTGTCACATCCAGAACATGATATTTATTGCCACCACGACGCTGCCCTACAATAATGTACTTTCTGCCATTCTCGGTCCAGGCATTTATAGCTCCGTCCATGCCATAAGTTCTCGAATTAAAAACGTTGCCATCTTGGTAGTAAATAGGTAAGTTTTTTAGTAGCTCCTGAGGCATGAACGCCCAATTTTCTGAACCATCTTTCACATTAATCGATAACAAATAACCTTCGTTCGTTCCTATATAAACCGATGCATTTCCTTCACCATAATCAAAAAATAAAGGTTCAGAATGAAGTGGATCCGCTGTTTGGAAACGGGCCTCATTAGTTACAGAATCACCATCAACATCAGCCATGTCATAGCCACGCATCCATTGAATTAGGGTTTTACGATAATCGTCGTCATTCGCATCTATGCCCAGTAACGTCGTTGTGATCCTGCTATCGTCTTCAATGATTGGTGAGCTCTTATTGGCTAAATCAGAGTAAACTTTGCGGGGAACCGCTTGATTTGCCGTAGCACCGCCTCGGCTTACGAAACTGCCATCTAATGCTGAAGATTTTGACCAGTAATCATGGGCATCATCGCGAAAGAAACCATCAACAGATATAGCGTCAACACCTGCATTATCCTGGACGACCGAATCCACTAACTTGTATTTTTTAAGGTTTCCTGGCCAGTATTCGGTACTTCTTGGATCAAACAGTGCGTAATAAATATCATTAGAATGTGTGAGGCGGTTAAACTGATTTACTGAAATGCCAGGCGCGACAAACGTACTAGCCCCCTTTTTGGCTTCAATAAAAATTGACGTAAACGCGCTGGCCAGCTCATTGGCTGTATTACCGGAATGAAAAGCGCCTTTGCCAGCAATTGCCAAATCCTTCAGATATTGATCGTCAAATCCACTTGATTCAAATCCAACGGTATAGGTGAAAACCTGAGCGTCGTTTGCGTTATTGCTTCGTTCAGAGGGTTTTGTTGCCATATAAGCTGCTAATTCAGTCGCGCAATTCTCACCACTACAGCTTTTTCCAATGGCTGCACTGATAGCAGAAGCCTGCCCCGTGGAATTGGGCTTACCATCACTAAATAGAACAAGATAATTAGCCTGACATTGCCCTAATGTTGCATCTATCGGTGAAACATATTTGGCAGTACTGGCACTAGTAATAACTCGGCTTCTGCACTCATAAGAAGTGAGTTGCTCTGTATCACATGAAACAGGGTTCGTGACCGTACTTCCAATGTAAGTATCGCTATGACTTAATCGACTCAAACTTTGCAATTTGCTAGAACTACCACGACTAGCACCGTTTAAGACTCCCTTACCGTTAATGTACAGGTAAGCTTCGTACATAGTATCAACAACTGGGGTTGCTCCCTCGGCTACAAATTCTTCCAGCAAACTGAATAGTTTATCCCTCGCCGTAAAGTTATCTGGAATACTGCCATCACTTGGAACCGAATAGCGAACTCTGAGTTGAGGAGACTTTTGTCTGCGACTAAATCTGGCCGCCGCGTGGCTAAACACCTGAAATCGATCGGAAGACTTAGCGGTATCGCTCTGACCAAATAACAATATCGGATCACCTGACTTCCAGTTTGCATCGTCAATAATAGCTTGAACTGTTGCGGCTAAATTAGGCGTGTTCATTGGGTAATCTTCGTTAAGCCATCCATTTGGCATCCAACAAGTCACGCCAGTATTGCCACAACCTCTTGTCGTCGTAACAGGATTACCAGAAGAATCCTGATACCAATCGGCAAATGTCGCTCCATCGACAAACTCAACAGGATCATCTAATAGCGAACCAAAATACTCAAAAGTCACATCATTAGTGGAAGAATCATCTTCTGAGAAATAAGTAACGTGAGCACTTTCAATCGTCGCCCCTTTTGGAATTTCAAAACCAGTAAAACGCATCCCGTGCGCTCTGGCATGGTTATCATCGACCAGATAATCTCTTGAAAAAACCGTATTTAACGTGCCATTTGAGTAGGAGATAGCAAAATCATTATTGCCTACAAGGGATTTTACAATTTCACGAGACTCCCAATCCGAGTCGATGTCAACAGCTGGCATTAAGACAGGACCACCACTATTGCTAAATCTCATCAAAGAAACATTAACCCCGCTAATATTATTAAGAGCGAGTTTTAGTGCTTCCTTAGATTTGCTCATACGACTACTGCTCGTTCCGTCTACCGAAGACATACTTCCGGATGTATCGAAGATAAATATAACGTTAGGATTTACCGTTAAGTTCTTGTCCGAAATACCGTAATAAATTTCAATATCATCACCCATCGCACTAAAACTGACGATCATAGTCAGACAAAAAGCGATTATTCCTTGTGACCACCTCATTACTATTGCCCTCCTGCTTCAGTCGTTTGTCTGGATAAAACTAATGTATTTGCTGCGTTTACAGCGGAGCCAGTAACATGACCACAACCTTTCACAACAAAAACCTCTAAAACGGTTCTGTTTCGAACACCATCAGTGTCAACAATACTCGAGACCATCCCGGAGCTAGCATCGGTAAGATTTTTTAATCCTATAAAGGCAGATTTAGACCAAGCCCAAACCTCAGGGTTAGAACTCAACGACGTCGTCATAGTATGAATCGTATCGTCTGCTAAACCATTTGAGGTCACACCGCGCTGAGACCATTCTGCCGATGCGATTTCATCACAAGTGGGGACGGTGGAAAAATCTAACGTGTTGTCGGCACTAACTTGGCCAGCATTTCGAGCTTCAGTCAACACATCTTCCAATGTATTGCCCGCAACATCTTCTACTTGCCCTGAACGCAGCGCAGTTGACGAGCTTTCATGCACAATGCCTTCTATGGCGGCCTCCGCTGCATCAATTGCCAGTGAAAGAGAATTCTGGTTAGTTGCCATTTTGGTCTGCATCACACCTGATGAAACAGAACTTACCCCCACAATTGTCATTGATGTTAACAACACCAAACTAACAATTAACGCCAATCCTTTCTGAACCTTACGTTTCACAGTTAACCTCCTGCCGTTACATTGTGCCAGGCATTTCTGAATACGATTACCGTTTCAAAAACACGATACAAACCATCATCACTTGGCGTGAACTTCTCGTGCCCCAACAATTTGAGAGTACGTGTATTATCGATTGAAATATCATCGTCATTTTTAATGAGTACCGCGAGCTTAACTGCAACCACGGGTAAACTACCATCGGCATTCGCAAATGCAGCCAAACGCCCCGCGTTCACCCACGATGTAATAGCCCCTGTTTCAACTCCACCAGTTGGCTGGGTGATCCCGTACAACACCTGAAAATTATGCACATTTTCAAGCAGTGAAACCGATTGACCATTAGAACCATCGGGTTTTAATCCTCGAAGAAATCGACCGTCATGTCCCCGACAGCGCAAAGTCGTACCATCCAAAAAATATTCATTTACAGTATGAAATTCACTGCCATCAACAAAATCAAAATTCGAGCCCGTACAGGAGTCAATGTCCATCATATTAATTACGAGCGTATCTGGATTAGTGCCTAAGCCTTCTTTAGAGCCTAATGCGGGATCAAGTGCATAGTCCGCCTCCATGACGACCGGGTGGTCTTTGATGAATTGCCCTTCTATATCAATATCTACTGAGCGGTCTAAATTTGCCGAGAACTCATTGTACATACCCACCATCATCAGACTCTGACGCAGGGCTGAAATAATATAACGACCATCCTGTTGAATGTTAGACAATGCATAGTTATAAGTCTGAAGACGATTATTACTCTGATAAACTTGTACCATTGAAGATGTAATGATCAAACCTAAAGTCACTGAAATCATCAGTTCAATCAAAGTGAACCCAGAATGAGATTTTTGCTTTTTGATGTTCATAGTCCATCACCCAACAGCATGTCCAAATGCACACACTCATAATCGCCACTGATGCCCTGACTTTCCAAGATATTCATACATGACTGGCTTTGTGCCCTATCAAGGTTCTTCCATATCGTTGCGGGCCAAGCGACATAGAGGGTCAAAATTGAATTAGGTGGAACTGGGTCACCACTCGCGTCGGGAATTGCAGACATTGCCGTAACGCCCACCTCCATGTCATCCATTACTGCAGCAGCCATACAACTGGTTTCATAAGCATCAAATATCGCGGTTTGGTCCGCGGTACACAAATTTGCATTCGTGTCCCCCTCGTCTCTACAATTCGTAATAGAAGACGGAACGGATTCACAAAAACACTCAAACTCATTGGTTGAGCAAGAAGATAAGCTTCTAAAGTTATAGTTTGACAATGTTGTGTACGCGTTATCTGTTAGATCTCTAGCCGGGATAGTTGTGTCATCGCGATTTTGATATTGGCGATTCAGCCTGATGCGATCCGCTAGGCTTTCTATGATGATGGTTGCCTGCGACTTAACATAGGCATCTTGATTTGAAGTGGAAACGGTAAATTGCAGGCCAACAAGCCCCAACATACCGATTGAAATTACAAAAAGTGAGATTAATACTTCTATTAATCCCACACCAGTTTGATATTTTGCGCCTATATGACAATCCAATTTTTCTAACATAGCCCGTACAACCGCTTAAACCAGGCAAATATAGCCAACGGAATAAGTTTAGTCCTTTTTTGTAGGTTTGCTTAGTTTTTAGTCGTAATATCAGTTTTAACGCAATTCTGCCGGAACGGCAAATACAATATCTTCTTCTTTACCTGGATTTTCGATTACACTATTCGCGCCTAATTCTTTTAAGCGTGTTATCACCCCTTGTACCAGCACATCTGGAGCAGATGCGCCAGCAGTCACACCTATGCTTAGTGCTTGTTCAACCCAATCGGTATTAATATTCGTTGCATCGTCAATAAGATAGGCTTTAGTGCCTACTTTTTCCGCTAACTCACGCAAACGGTTGGAGTTAGAACTGTTTTTCGCCCCAACGACCAATAATAAATCTACTTTTTGAGCTAATTGTCTTACTGCATCTTGACGGTTCTGCGTTGCGTAACAAATGTCGTCCTTACGAGGTCCTTCGATATCCGGAAATTTTTTACGCAATGCATCGATCACATCTGCCGTATCGTCCACTGATAAAGTTGTTTGAGAGCAATAATACAATTCACTTGGATTTTTAACTTCAAGTGTCTCTACGTCACTTGGGGATTCCACCAAATAAATCCCCCCTTCAGGATTGCTATACTGCCCCATTGTCCCTTCAACTTCAGGATGTCCCTGGTGACCAATTAAAATACACTCTGTACCTCTACGTGATGCACGGGTTACTTCCATATGAACCTTTGTAACAAGTGGGCATGTTGCATCAAAGACTTTGAGACCACGATTCTTAGCTTCGTTACGTACCGCCTGCGATACACCGTGAGCACTGAATATGACGATGCTATCATCTGGAACTTCATTTAATTCATCAACAAACACGGCACCGCGCTCACGTAAGCCGTTAACTACAAACTTATTGTGTACAACTTCGTGGCGAACATAAATTGGTGGTTTAAAAATCTCTAATGCACGTTCGACGATTGAAATAGCCCGGTCGACACCTGCACAGAACCCTCTAGGGTTAGCTAATAATACGTCCATCTTAACCTCTAACTAGTTGACTGAGCATTATTGTTAACTTCTAATATTTCTACATCAAAAGTTAACACCTGACCCGATAATGGATGATTAAAATCTACGGTTACCGACTGGCCTGCAACATCCCGGATCACACCTGGCAACTCAGATCCATCTGGCTGAGTAAAGGCAACAATTGTGCCTTCCTCTGGAGGAACATCCGCGCCAAACTTGTCTCTGTCCAAATAATAAATATTATCTGGATTAGGTTGACCAAACGCCTGCTCAGGCTGCAAGGTGAAACTCTTTTCGTCACCTTGCTTTAACCCCAATAAACACTGTTCAAATCCTTCTGTTAAATTTCCATCACCTATTATTAATTTAGCAGGTTTATTGTTTACTTTTGTGCTGTCGGCTACCGAGCCATCAGACAACTTAATGGAAAAATGCAGTACAACTTCACTGCCTGTTTGAATACTCATGTTTATATTACTCTAACTTTTACTGCTTAACGTTTTCAGTCTTACTAGCGGATTGATTTTTGTGTTCCAGAAACGCTTCAAGAATCAACAACGCCGCCCCACAGCTAATGGCGATATCGGCGATGTTAAAAGCAGGGAAATTCCAACTTTTGTAATAAAAATGAAGAAAATCGACAACGTAGCCATAATTAATACGGTCAACAACATTGCCTATAGCTCCACCTAAGATCAAACTATAAGACGTCAATAACAATTTCTGTTGTGCAGGCGTTTTAACAATCCAATAGGTCAATAACACACTAATTATCACAGCGATTACGGTGAAGAACCAACGCTGCCAGCCGCCCGCATCACTCAAAAAACTGAATGCAGCACCTGGGTTCTGAACATAAGTGATATCAAAAACGGGCCAAATGTTAATATCTTGATATAAAGCAAGATTGTTAACTATCCATATTTTTGAAACTTGGTCTAAAAACACCACAAACAGGCTTAGCAGTAAAAACCACAAGCCTGTTTTATTAATTAACTTGTTGGTCATTAAGCAAATTTCCTCTGCTCACCTTGACCATCAACATTTTCGACGCAGCGTCCACATAAATCATCGTGACCTTCATGTTGACCTACATCACTTGTGTAATGCCAACAACGCTCACACTTCTTCGCTTCACTCGCCTTAATGGACACAAATAAACCATCCACTTCTGAATCAAAAGCGTCCTCTGTTTTTTCACTTAGCGGTTGTAACTCTGCAACCGAAGTTATTAGAACAAAGCGCAATTCATCTTCTAATTTGGCCAAGTTCGCCAATAAAGAATCTGAAGCGTATAGCGTTACTTCAGCTTCAAGCGAAGCACCAACAAGTTTATCTTTTTTCGCTACTTCTAACGCACGGTTGACCTGCTCTTTTACAGCGAGAACTTCTGACCAATATGCGTCATCCAGTTCACCAGATTCTGCATATTTTTCAATGTCAGAATACCAGACATCTGTAAATACAAACTCTTTGTCTTGACCAGGTAGTGCAGTCCAAATTTCTTGTGCAGTGAATGACAACACAGGGGCCATCCAACGAGTCATAGCTTCGGCAATATGATACAAAGCAGTTTGACAAGAGCGACGTGCAGTAGAGTCTGCTTTTGCTGTGTATTGCCTATCCTTGATGACATCAAGATAGAAGCTGCCTAAATCGACAGAACAGAAGTTCATTAACTTTTGCATGACAACGTGGAACTGATAATTGTCATAAGCTGCAATAATTTCTTGTTGCAATCGGGCGGCTTTGCCAACAATCCAACGATCAAGTGCCACCATATCTTCAGCCGCAATGGCATCTTTAGATGGTTCAAAACCAGATAAGTTAGCTAGCAAGAAACGAGACGTGTTACGAATACGACGATAAGTATCGGCTGAGCGCTTAAATACTTCGTCAGATACCGTCATCTCGCCAGTGTAATCCGTTGATGCTACCCACAAACGCAGAATGTCAGCACCGTATTTACCAGTGACATCCTTTGGCGATACAACGTTGCCTAAGGATTTAGACATCTTATGACCGTTTTGGTCAACAGTAAATCCATGAGTCAAAACCTGATTGTAAGGTGCTTTGTCATTCATCGCGACAGACGTCATAAGAGACGACATAAACCAACCACGGTGCTGATCAGAACCTTCCAAATACAAGTCAGCAGCTTTATCAAACTCTTCACGAGCATCCACCACAAAATGGTGAGTCACACCTGAGTCAAACCATACATCTAATGTATCTTCAACTTTACGATAGTTCGCCGCGTCTTCACCTAACAGCGCTTCGTTTTCAATGTCCCACCAAGCTTGAATGCCTTTGCTTTCAACCTCAACAGCAACTTTTTCTAGTATCTCTGCACTGTTTGGGTGTAACTCATCAGTCTCATTATGAATGAATAAGGTGATTGGTACGCCCCAAGTGCGCTGACGCGAAATACACCAGTCTGGACGACCTTCAACCATACCTTCGATACGTCCTTGCCCCCAATCTGGCAACCATTGCACATCTTTTATCTCTTCCATCGAACGAGAACGTAATCCCGCTTTGTCCATGCTGATGAACCATTGAGGTGTTGCACGGTAGATGATTGGCGTTTTATGACGCCAGCAATGCGCGTAACTATGTTCAATTTTGGTGTGTTTAAGTAACGCACCTTTTTCTTGTAACACTTCAATGATGTTTTCATTTGCTTTGAAGATGTGTTGACCTGAAAACAGCTCAACGTCTTCGTTGTAGACACCATTTGCGCCTACATATCTTATTGGCTCAATGCCGTATTTGGCACCTACATCGAAGTCTTCTAGACCGTGATCAGGAGCGGTGTGTACACAACCGGTACCCGCATCGGTTGTTACGTGCTCGCCTAATATAAGTGGAACTTGTTTGTCGTAAATAGGGTGATTAACTAATAAGTTCTCTAACTCACCGCCCTTTGCATAACCCAACGCATGGAATTTTTCAAAGCCCCACTTGTCCATCAAGCCGCTTGCTAGTTCAGAGGCTACAACGATTCTTTGAGGTTGCTCTCCTTCAACTTGCATCAAGACATATTCAACATCCGCAGCCAAAGCAACCGCTTGGTTTGATGGAATGGTCCAAGGCGTCGTCGTCCAGATAACAACGGATACTTGGCCTTGACCTTCATGTCCTTCTGGATGGTGAAACTTAGCAACTAGAGAGGCTTCGTCTACAGCACTAAATTTGATGTCAATGGCATGAGAAACTTTGTCTTTGTATTCAACTTCTGCTTCAGCCAACGCTGAACCACAATCCGTACAGAAGTGTACTGGCTTAGCCCCTTTTTGCAGGTGACCGTTTTCTATGATCTTACCTAAAGAGCGGATAATGTTAGCCTCTGACTCGAAGTTCATTGTCTTATATGGATTTTCCCAGTCACCTAACACACCTAGGCGTTTGAAACCTTCCATCTGACCGTCAATCTGACGTTGCGCATAAGCACGGCATTTTTCGCGGAATTCGGCAGCTGTTACCTTTTTACCCGGCTTGCCAACTTTCTTCTCAACTTGTAGCTCAATCGGCAAACCATGACAGTCCCAACCCGGCACATATGGCGAGTTCAAATCAGACAGAGTCTTCGACTTTACAATAATGTCTTTTAAAATTTTATTTACAGAGTGACCTAAGTGAATATCGCCATTTGCGTATGGAGGGCCGTCGTGCAAGATAAAACTCTTCTTGCCTTTTTTGGCTTGACGGATCTTTTTATATAACTCTTTCTCTTGCCATTGTTTCAACATTTGTGGCTCACGTTGAGCCAAGTTGCCACGCATAGGGAATGCGGTTTCAGGCAAATTAAGCGTATGCTTATAGTCACTCATGATCTATTTGTTCCGTATCTTCTACTTCTAGTGAAAAACCTAGTGGGTTTCTAATCATTCAAAAATTCACGCTTCGCCGTATTCACATCAGCTTGTATTTGCGCGATTAATTCGTCAACCGAGGAAAACTTCTGCTCGTCTCGGATCTTAAACAAAGGTTTTATACCTAACCTTTGCCCATAAATTTGTTCATTGAAATTAAACAAGTGAACTTCAATCACAGGTTTAACCCCATTTAAAGTGGGCTTATTACCAATGTTTGCCACACCTTGAATTGTCCTGCCAGCAAGTTCAGCTTCTACACCAAATACGCCTTTAATTGGCAACACCTTGCGTTTGACCGCTATGTTAGCGGTAGGAAATCCAAATTTACGACCATTTTTATCGCCGTGGATCACCTTACCTTGAAACACGAACGGCGAACCTAACAACTCACCTGCGTGCTCAAAGTCACCTTTATTTAAGTAAGCGCGAACTTCTGTACTACTGGCCCTTTTATTGGAATATTTAAAGGTTCGGCTGTCATCAACCGAAAAACCCAGTTGCTTTGACTTTTCTTGCAATAAAGCAAAATCGCCAGCCCGCTTCTTACCAAATCTAAAATCGTCGCCAACTATTAAATGCTGAACACCAAGTTTTTCAACTAAGAGCTGTTCAACAAAATCTTCTGCGGACATGGCGGCAAATTTACTGCAAAAACGGATGCAAATCAGTCGGTCTACACCCATTTGTTTTAGTTTGTTGTATTTCTCGCGAAAGGTTAATACACGCGCCGCCGCCTTATCGTGTAAAAACACTTCTTGCGGTTGCGGTTCAAACAACATAACTGCAGAAGGAACCCGATGTTGTTTCGCTACTTGTTTGAGCTTGTCCAGCACATATTGGTGGCCAATATGAACCCCGTCAAAATTGCCTATGGTTAAGACACAATTTTTATGACGTTCTGACAAATTGGCTAAGCCACGAATTAACTCCATCACCTACTACTTCAACAGATAAAAAACCGACGAATTATAACGGTAAAAGACAGAAAATAGCCAGTAACTGAGAGAGGATTTAGACGATTTACTCAAATAAATCGTCTAAATATTGAGAATGACGTTTTATTGGCTTTTTAAGTGTCTCGGACGAACACCCATAACCAGCAAACAGGCAAAATAACATAATACCGCCACGGCAATCAGAACGAACATGAAGAAGATCGATTGAGTCAGGTTTTCCATCTGCGAAGAGTAGCCCAGATACAAATACCATAACGCGGAAGACATCACTATCGTGGCAAGACAAAGCTTACTTATCCAAATCATCGTTTCTTTTGACAGCCGATAAACACCGTCCTCATGAAGACCTTTGTACAACAATACCGCATTTAGCGTTGCTGACATGGCTGTTGCAACCGCCAAGCCGACATAACCATAAAATGGGGCCAACATAAAATTAAACACTATGTTGGATAACATGGCGATGATCCCAATACGTACCGGTGTTTTTGTATCCTGTCTCGAAAAGTACCCTGGTGCCAACACTTTCACCGACATATAACTCATCAAGCCTGAGCCGTATGCCACTACCGCCCAATAAACCTGAGTCGCATCGGTAGCTTTAAACTCACCATGAAGATAAAGCACTTCGATAATAAGTGGGCCCAGAATGATCAACCCTGCCATGGCCGGGAATGCCATTAACAACACAAATCGCACCGCCCAATCCATAGTATTCTGAAATTTGTCTAGATTGTCCGTCGCATGTAATCGAGACAAACTTGGTAAAATTACCGTAGCGATACCAATTCCAAATAAACCAAGGGGAAATTCAATGAGCCGGTCTGCATAATACAACCAACTAATAGAACCTTTCTGTAAAAACGATGCGATAACGGTATCTACCAGAGCATTAAGCTGGTGCACCGAAACCCCCAGTATGGCAGGCAACATAAGCAATCGAATCCGCCTTACGTATTCGTCATTCCAGCCCCAAACGGGTTTTACCAGAAGCTTAGATTTATACAAAAATGGTATTTGAAACAAAAACTGAACCAGGCCGCCAACAAAAACACCTATGGCAAGCGCATAGGCTGGTTGTGAAAATTTATCCGTTAAAGTCACGGCACAAAGAATAATTGCGATATTTAGGAAAACTGGTGTAAAGGCGGCCACGGCAAACCGGTTATAGGTATTAAGCACCGCTCCGGCAAGCGCAACAAAGGTAATAAAGAACAAATAAGGGAAGGTTATTTTAAGTAACAAAGAAGCCAACTCAAATCGTTCGCTATCGCCATTCAAAGAGTCGATGAACCAACCCGTGCCAAAAATCATGACAACTAACGGAGAAGCGATTACAGCGAACAAGGTCAAAAGAGTAACAATAACCCCAAGGGTGCCTGCTACTTTTGCAACCAGAATCCGGACTTCATCGTCTCCATGTTTTTCTTTTACTTCACTAAGCACTGGCACAAAAGCTTGAGCAAATGCGCCTTCGGCAAATAACCGCCTTAAGAAATTAGGGATACGATTTGCAAACAAATATACATCGGCATTTATCCCCGCCCCTACCAAAGTGGCAATGACAACATCACGCACTAAACCAAGCACGCGAGAGATTAAGGTCATGAAGGAAACAATAAGCCCTGATTTTAATAACGCCAACGTACAACCCTTTTAAGCAACAAGTCAATTCCGTCCGGAATTCCAAAGGGTTGGAATTATACAGATTTTCGATTGAGACTGAATTTTTTAAATAATGGTAAAAGGGTTTGACATTGATGTCAGTTACAGGCAAAATTCGCGGCCTTAAAAACCGGTTAAACAGAATTATTTTTTAGGAGTCAGCCTTGGCTAACATTAAGTCTGCTAAAAAACGCGTTATAACATCAGAAAAGGCTCGTCGTCACAATGCTAGCCGTCGTTCTATGATGCGTACATACATGAAAAGAGTTGTTGCAGCTATCGAAGCTGGTCAGAAAGAAACTGCACAGGAAGCATTCACAGCTTTAGTTCCAGTTCTTGACCGTTACGCAACTAAAGGTCTTATTCATAAGAACAAAGCAGCTCGTCATAAGAGCCGCTTAAATGCAAAAATTAACGCGCTTTAATTTTTACATTTAACTAAATATTAAAATCCGGATTGGTTTACCACTCCGGATTTTTTGTATCTGAAACTAATTAAATTTTTAGTAAACAGACCAAACATTCAGTCCCGCAGCAACCAACATCATGCTATACGTTAACACACCGCCTAAGAATCTGGGCACCGATGTCCCTGCACTTTTGCTTAAACCCATGGCGTGAAACAGTCGCCCAAATAGCAACATAGAACCCATGACATGCAATACCCAAGTATCCGCATGGTTTAACTCCAGTAACAACAACAGAAACAATGCTAGAGGCACATACTCACCGAAGTTGCCATGAACTCGGATTGCCCGGTGAAGCTCACGTTCCTCCCCATGCCCAATACCAACTTTGAGCTTCCTACGCATCGCTGATATCCGCAATGACAACAAAATGTAAAACACGGCCAATAAACCAGCGTAAAAAGAGGTGAACTGAATGAGGTCAACTGCCATAACTATTTATCCTGTTTAGGTATTTTCTTTAGGTTAAAGCAATTTTTGTTGAAACAACAGAGGTTAAGGGAGGTTTATCCTATGTCAGTTGGCAAAGAAGATAACATCCCGCCGCTTTGTGAAATGACAACTAATACACTTGGTAATGCCTTTTATGTCGGGAACAATTAAAGGCCCTGACTCCCTGAAAGCCGCCGAAGGCTCTAACATCCATGTTGCTTCGGCATATGACCGCCAAGGATGGCGGAAATGCCTTTTATGTCGGGAACAATTAAAGGCCTTTCGTCCCTGAAAGCCGCCGAAGGCTCTAACATCCATGTTGCTTCGGCATATGACCGCCAAGGGTGGCTGAAATGCCTTTTATGTCGGGAACAATTAAAGGCCCTGATTCCCTGAAAGCCGCCGAAGGCTCTAACATCCATGTTGCTTCGGCATATGACCGCCAAGGATGGCGGAAATGCCTTTTATGTCAGGAACAATCAAAGGCCTTTCGTCCCTGAAAGCAAAAGCCGCTCGATGAGCGGCTTTTTTAATAATTTATTTAAGGCTTAACCTAAAATCGTCGCCAGCTTGTCGCTAACAACTTCAACCGCTTGAGTGCCGTCGACAGTAGTGAACTTAGTATTGCCCGCTTCGGCTTCGGCTTTGTAGTAGTTAACTAGTGGAAGTGTTTGCTCGTGGTAAACACCTAAACGTTTACGTACTGTTTCAGCTTCATCATCTGGACGAATAACAAGCTCTTCACCTGTTTCGTCATCCTTGCCTTCAACCTTAGGTGGGTTGTAAACAACGTGATAAACACGACCTGAACCAGGGTGAACACGACGACCGCCCATGCGATCAACAATCACTTCATCCGGCACATCAAACTCTAAACAATGGTCAACGTTAATGCCATTTTCTTTCATCGCATCAGCCTGAGGGATAGTGCGCGGGAAACCGTCTAATAAGAAGCCGTTTTCACAATCTGCAGCAGAGATTCGCTCTTTAACCAAGCCAATGATTAAGTCATCCGAAACCAACTGACCGGCATCAATGACTTTTTTCGCTTCCAGGCCTAACTCTGTGCCTTCCTTAATCGCAGCACGTAACATGTCACCCGTCGAAATTTGGGGGATACCATATTTGTTCATCAAAAATTGAGCCTGTGTGCCCTTACCTGCGCCCGGTGCGCCCAGTAGAATGATCCGCATGGAAAAATCCTCAAGAATATAAAGTTGATAAATTTTTAATGTCGGGCATCTTGTCATATTCCAAATAGGAGTACAACCCGCCAAATGGGGGTTTCGACCAAAGTCGCAGGTTATTTTTGTTGATCAGAAACAACAAAGGGAGCATTAAACTCCCTTTGTATTCATTTGAGTAATTCTGATGTTTATTTAGTCAGAGATAACATCAAGCTGTTCATGCGTTTTACGAACGAACCTGGGTCGTTAATCGTGCCACGCTCAGCAAGAGTGGCTTGATCTAATAAAACTTCAACCCATTGTTTATATTGATCTTCATCTTGAACCTGATCAATGTGCTTAACCAATTCGTGTTCCATGTTTACTTCAAACACAGGTTTGACATCTGGTACTTCCTGACCCATTTGTTTCATCAGTTCAATCATCTGAGGACTCATGTCTGAATTGTCAGTGACAATACAAGCTGGTGAATCAGTTAAACGGTGAGAAACCTTAACTTCTTTAACTTTGTCAGTGACCGCTTCTTTCATACGAGCAACTGAAGATTCAAACGACTTGTCTGCTTCTTCCTGAGCTTTTTTAGTCTCTTCGTCTTCCAAATCACCTAGGTCAAGGTCGCCACGGGTAACAGATACAAACTGCTTACCATCGAACTCAGTTAAATGAGACATCAACCACTCATCAATGCGGTCATACATTAATACTACTTCGATGCCTTTTTTGCGGAAGATTTCAAGTGCCGGGTTGTTTGCCGCCGCTTCAAAAGAATCTGCTACAAGGTAATAGATCTTATCTTGACCTTCTTTTGCACGCTCTAGGTACTCAGGGAAAGATACACTCTGTGTTGCATCGTCATTTTGTGTTGAAGCAAAACGAAGTAACTTAGCAATCGCCTCTTTATTGGCAAAATCTTCGGCTGGGCCTTCTTTTAATACCTGACCAAACTCATTCCAGAAAATTTGGTAGTTTTCTTTGTCGTTTTTGCCCATGCGCTCTAACATCTTAAGCACGCGAGACGTACAACCTTTACGCAAGGTTTGAGTCACTTTATTGTCTTGCAATATTTCTCGAGACACGTTCAAAGGCAGATCATTTGAGTCAATCAAACCTTTTACAAAGCGCAGGTAAGTTGGCATGAATTGCTCGGCATCATCCATGATGAATACGCGCTGAACGTACAATTTCAAACCGCGTTGTTTATCACGATTCCATAAATCAAATGGGGCTTTTTTAGGGATATACAAAAGTGACGTGTATTCACTCTTACCTTCAACCTTGTTGTGCGCCCAAGTCATTGGGTCATCAAAATCATGGCTGATGTGCTTGTAGAATTCTTGATAGTCTTTATCTTCTAACTCAGACTTATCTAACGTCCAAAGCGCATCGGCTTTGTTGATCACTTCCCATTCACCAGGAACGGCTGCAATCTTCTCGCCGTCTTCGCCTTCTGACTCAGGCTTGCCCTCTTTGTACATTTCAACCGGAGTAGAGATGTGATCAGAATACTTCTTGATGATCTCACGAAGTTTCCAGTCATTAGCAAATTCTTTTTCTTCTTCGCTCAGATGAAGAATAATTTGAGTACCACGGCTTTCTTTGTTGATAGTTTCAAGCGTAAATTCGCCTTCGCCTTCACTTGTCCATTCAACACCGTTTTCAGCTGAATCACCCGCTTTACGTGAGCGAACGACTACCTTGTCTGCAACGATAAAGGCAGAATAAAAACCAACACCAAACTGACCGATTAACTGAGAATCACGCGCTTGATCGCCCGTCAGATTTTTAAAGAAATCAGCTGTACCTGATTTTGCAATCGTACCTAGGTGCTCAGCTGCATCTTCTTTATTCATACCGATACCATTGTCATCAATGGTTACGGTATTTTTATCTGCATCAAACGAAACACGAACACGTAAGTTACCGTCGTTTTCGTACAAGCTGTTATTAGAAAGTGCTTCGAATCTTAATTTGTCTGATGCATCCGCGGCGTTAGAGATAAGTTCACGCAAGAAAATTTCTTTGTTTGAGTACAAAGAGTGGATCATCAATTGTAATAACTGTTTAACTTCGGTTTGAAAACCGTGGGTTTGTTTACCTTGAGTGGCAGTCTCAGCCATGTTCAGGGTCTCCTGTTTAGTCAATATTTGTAATCAAAAGTGATTAATTTTGTTTGCTGAATAAATAGGAGCGGTAAAATTGATTTCAAGGGGAGAATCAAAATTTGTGAGAAATCGGTGACCAACTGTTTAATTAGCCACCAATTAATTGTTAGCTAGAACTGCTTTCTTCCCATCAGTGCGTGGCTAATTGTAGACGTATCTACCATTTCTAATTCGCCACCAACAGGAATACCGTGCGCGATGCGAGTGACTGCAACATTATTCGAGCGACAAATATCAGCAATATAATGAGATGTTGCGTCTCCTTCGATACTTGGGTTAAGGGCTAAGATAACTTCCTCAACATCTTGCGAATTAAGATAAGCCTCTAGTTGATCAAATCCCAATTCACCGGGCCCTACGCCATCGATTGGCGATAAACAGCCATGCAATACAAAATATCGCCCACTATATTGACCACTTTGTTCCACAGCTGCCAAATCCGAAGCCGTCTCAACGATGCAAAGCGACTTGGCTTCACCACGTCTCGCATTTTCACAAATGTCGCAAAGCTCATGTTCTGTGTAATTTCGACACTGATGACATTGGCCAATATTCTCCATCGCTTTTGCCAATGTTCCAGCTAGTTCTGCACCTGCAGTTCTCTTTCGCTGCAACAAATGATAAGCCATACGTTGTGCTGTTTTTTGTCCTACTCCAGGTAAACATTGCAGTTGTTCAATTAAAAGATCTAACAGAGAAACGTTCAACTTGATACTTCCTACCAAAAACTCTAAAACTTTGACAAATTCTATTATTACATAATTAAGTTTTAGAAACTTACTTCAAATTGCTAATAATCAATACACCTGTTCCGATTTTGCATCATGTTACAATCTATTCGTGCCTTATTACTTTCGCTCAGCTATATTAACTTAAACGGTGTAACACTCATCAAGTACAAAAAGTAAAAATGTTAATGTAAACGAGAGTATTCCTAATAGGTCCAGTTTGTTGACAGAACCAGATTCGAATAACCCAGACACTGATCCACCGAATCAGCCACACGTAGTTGCTATCTTTGCCTTAGTTGGCATGTCTATTACTGGCCTAATGGCAATCATAGGTCTCTTTAATAAAAGTTTTTTACTGGCCGCAACCCTATTTTTCGCGAGTTTCACTTATTTTGTGGGTTATTACCTATACACCAGACATGGAAAAAAACGCCTTAGCTCTGCTATCGTCCTATATTCATTATATATATTAATGGTATATCTGGTATTAACAGGTGGAGTTGCCTCTACGGGCCCATTGTGGGTTTTTATTGTTGCGCCAGTATCTGTTTATATTCATGGCTTAAGGCGTGGACTTTTGGATATCGCGTTATTCCTTATCATCATATGCACAATTATGTATGTTCCACAAAGTTTCTTCTCGCATGCTGAATACTCTTCAGAATTCAGAGTACGATTTATCCTATCTTTTTTAACAGTAGTATTCCTCTCAGCCCTATATGAATACTCTAGAGAAAAATGGTTTAACCATACGCTGGAACTATCAAAAAAATACCAACAACTGGCGCTATTTGATCCATTAACCAAACTTTCTAATCGAAGAAACGCCCATATGTTACTGCAGCAGGAGCAATCCAGAGTTGAGCGTAACAATAATGCGGCCGCAATACTCTTATGTGATGTAGACCACTTCAAACAAATTAATGATAAATACGGGCACGCTGCAGGTGACTTTGTTTTGGTAGAACTTGCCAAATTATTTAATCAAACGGTACGCCATCAAGACAACGTAGCAAGATGGGGCGGTGAAGAGTTTTTATTTATCTTGCCGCAAACCAACGCCCAAAACGCGCTTGTTATTGCTAATAAACTTCGACTGGCTGTAGCCGATAAACAGTTTGTCTTTGGCGAACATTCACTGGCGGTGACCGTAAGCTTTGGTGTCGCTGAAATTACGCCGAATTTAGACATTGATCAAAGCATCAACATTGCTGACAAATATCTGTACGCTGCCAAAGATGCCGGACGAAACCAAGTGTATCCTCAAGTCTAATCTACTGTTTTAATAATAGGTCAACTTTCTCAGCTACCTCTTAGAGTACTTACCATTCTTTCATGTTCTTATTAACATTTAACTGAGCAAACAACAGATACAAAAATGCCAGTGGAGAATTTCACCGGCATTTATAATTTAATGAATAACAATATTGACTTATTCTAGTGGCGTCATCGTTCCTGAATGTTTATGAATCGTTTCAACATCATCAACAAACGTTTTCGACGTGAACTTGTACTCGATAGATTCACCTTCAACACTGTCCGCAACAAAGTTCCAATTTACTAAACTGCCATCTGCAAGATTCTCTGTGATATTTAACGATCCGAAAAACGATACTGACCAAGTCATTGAGTTACTTCTATCTGTGTATGTCACAGTGCCTGAGCCATCTTGAGCAAAGCTAAGCTCAGTAAATTCATTGTCTCCAGAAATAGTGAATGACTTATCAACGACCATTGAGTTAACGAAACGAGCAACGGTAGAAATCTCACTGTATTCCACATGCTGCTCTGCGCGCTCACGATTTCGATAGAAGTACAAAGACTCACCATTCTCGCAATTTTCACTTTGCATTGACACTTCAGCCAAACAAACTTGCAGATAGTGTCTTTGTGTATCTATGATAGCCAAGCTGTAATCAATGCCGTTGTCGGTATAAGTGTATCTACCATCAACCAACTCGGTAACAAATTTCGGAGCTTCATCGTGACTACCTTTTATCAGGTAGGCTAAACCATCTTCATCAATATTGTGCTCTGGCACACCTGTGTGATCTGAAGCAATGTGTTTCCACTCCTCTGACTCAAGACCATTATCACCTTCAAAAACAACATAACTGTTAGTATCCTCAAAAGTATCATCAAAGCTTGAGACACCATAAGTATTATCCGGCGTCATGGCAACAACATGACTATGGAAAGCTCTATAAGTTGCAATACCAGTGCCTTCACTCAAATACTGATCAATGCTACTCCACTGTCTCAATACATAATGACGGTCTCCATGCGTAGCAAAACGGCTATGCCTAACCAATCTGTCTTCAACGCACTTACCATAACGCTCCCCACAAGTCGTACGGAATCGATAGAAGTCACCATTCTGGATGCGCCATTGATTATAAGTACTGTAACCCCAGCCATAAAAGAATTCCCCGTCAGGGAATAAATCATATTTCCATGAGTAACTTTCCGAATTTATTTCTGCACTTGGATCAACTTTCCATCCACCAGTGATCTCTTCAGAAGTGAACTCCTGATTTTCTTGTACTTTAAACAAGCGGCCTTCACTAATGTGACCGTTACTTGCCTGTGAAGCAGATCTATAAGTCCCATTTTCTTCTATAAACCAAAACTGACTATAAATACTTTGAGCAAAATGGCCTGTTTGAGAAGGATCATAATAAGGGACTGAAATGATAAGAGTACGATTTGATTCAACATTCCAACTCAAGTCATAGACTTGGTTATCTAGTGTAAAGGTACCAGTTCCATCATTATCTAATGAAACTTCACCTGCCCCACCAGCATGATTACCGCCCATAGCAGTTACGAAGTTTTCAACTATCCAGCTACCAACAAAATCACTAGCTTGAACAGTTTGCGTACTTCGCTTGTTATACAATATTTGATCAGAAAAACTGTCTTCCCTAGTTTCATTTGCAACATTACCAGTAATCTCCTTAACCACAGAGTTTACTTCGTAATTTACACTTTGATGACTACCTACATTATCACCGTACGTAATAACAACACTTATTAATTCCTGTTCATAATCGTAGTTTAACTGAGCTGCATCATTCCACTCCGAATAATTATGAAATACTGTGCCACTATTTTCAGGAGTAATAGTCAGATTGTTTTCTTCAACTTTCCATTCAATATTTACATTACGAGAATTTTCATAATTGATAGAGCCAGTGCCGTCAACATCCAGCTCTAAGTGCATATTATTTAGAATATATTCACCGACAAAGTCTCTGTTTTTGACAAGTTGAGTCTTAGTCGTTTCATCAAACAAGAAAGCGCCAAAATATAACTCATCGATTCCATTTCCACTGCCATTGCCATTGCCATCCAGACATGCTTGTTTCGCCACTTCAGCAGTAATGTTATCTTCATCGTCAACAAAGCAATACTCATAGGAATTAGTCTCAATATCATAACCAGTCAGTACTGCAAAAGTATTCCAGTCTTCGCCATCTCCATGAACATCAAATACAAGAACCTGGTCATCATAAAATTCATAAGTGCCGGATAACTGTGTACCCGATTCTTCGACCAAACTTAGAGTGCCATCTTCTGACAATTCCATCGTATTGACTTCAACCCCATTTTCACCACCAAATTCTGCGGCATATATAGTTTGGCCCACAAACCTGGCTCTATTAATAAAGGTTTGCCCTCTCTTTTCTTGTGCGACTGACAACTCATCGAAGAAATAAAGGCGCTCACCTTTAGTACAGTTTTCAATCTCTAACTCAGTCGCACCAGTCTCATAGTGACAAATCGTATAAAATTCACGTTGGTGATCTATGATAGTTAAGCGTTTTTCATTTTCACCATCATGATAAACAATGTCGCCAGCCACGTATTGGTAAGGAAAATATTGAACGGTGCTGTCATGTTGCTCTGTACCAGCAATCGCAAGGTAAGCATCATCAGAAGGTATATGTTGATTGTACCAACTGCCATTGCCGTCGTCTGTAATATCAATACGTTTTATATCAGCCTTGCTGTCTTCAATCGACAAACTGTAGAAAAATCGTCCGTTAGCCCAATCATTAAATCTCGTGTGGCCGTAATGTTCCGAAAACTCATTTTTGGTTATAGCCCACCCGTTGTAACTTAAGACCCGCTCACTATTTTGATCATCATAGGAGAACCGCTGATAATTTCTGGCGACATAAAAATAGTCCCCTTCCACTGCGATACGTTTATGGCGAACTTCCTGATTTTTAAAACAAACATCGCGAGCTAAGTTGAAATCGTAGATGCACTGCTCACGGTAACGTAACATTTGCCCATCATCAGCAATTTCCCACTTATATGGTTGGTTCTCCCAGTTCCAGTCTGGAACTAAATCCCCATCAGGGTACAGGTCATATCTATGTGTCGTTCCCGCGTTATGAAATAGCCAGCCTTTCGTTACTTCGAGTTCTGTAAAGGTGGTTTCGTTATTTGCTTTGATCCATAAACCACTAGGTATATTTTTGCCATTAACTAAAGTGGCAAATTCCATCGAGGCTTGAGTTTGCTTAGTCAGCCACAATTCAAGTTTTCCACCTGTAACCTCTTCACCCTCTTCATTCGAATAAATAAGATTAGGTACTTCAAGCGTTAGCTTTTTATTGTCAACAAGCCAGGTTGCGTGATAATTAATTTCGTCATGAGTAACACTTGCGGTTCCGTTCTCATCAAAAGAAACTTGTGCCAGTCGTTCATTATCACCACCATTACTAACAAAATTATCAACATACCATGTCTTAGATGTTAAAGAGTCGATATCCACTTCCAATGTGTGTTCCGTATTTACTAACGACCGGATGATCACATCGCTAGTTCTCTTTTCACTTTCTTTTGCAATATTCGGATAAGACGTTGTTGAAGTTGCAACATAACTAATATCGTAGTTTTGACCATTTGAAGAGATAATATCGATTTCAACGGCATTGAAGTGGCGATTAACTAATGTATTTTCTCCATCTATATAACTGGTATATGACGAAATTAAATAGTCGTTAGCATAAATTGTTAATTTTCCATTGGACTGTGCCCAGGTTATTTCCTGTGATTTATTATTCGGATAAGCAAGCGTGCCCTTGCCTCCTTCATTAATAGTAAAATGTAAAACTTTACCGATTACGTAGCTGCCCGTTGGAATAGTATTAACAGTCTCGGTTAACGTTTCATCGTTTTTTATATCTTCTATAGTTTCACTTAAGATATTGGCATCTTTAGCTACCGCATTGTCGATAAAGTCACTTGTTACTTCTTCGTTATTTGCAAACTCTAATACGGTCTCGACACCTTCAGGTAAATTAAAGTCAGAGTTATCAACAATCACCTTAATCACAGCGGCTAATTGCAACTTTTCTTTGGCATTGATGTTCTGCTTTAAAAGAGTAAGCTGCTCTTCGGTTATTTCCTCGTCGGTCTGATTGGCTCTCTCAAGCAATACAAATTCAGCAGTGGTTACGTTGGTAATATTCACGCCAAAGTTTTCTTCACTGGTAAGTTGTCCATCAACAGATTCACTGACTAAAGTTTCCGCTGATGGCAAAAGTGATACAAATTCTACGTCAGAAAATTCACCAGTTCCGACGGCAACCGCCTTGACTAACTTATCAGCATTTTTTTCATCTACGACAAAAGTTATTGAGTATTCGCCGTTTTCATCTGCCGTTACGGTTTCACTTACGTCTGTTCCTGCACTTAGCGTTACTAAGGCATTCGGAATAACTTTATCAGTCACTAAACCTGTCAAAGTAATTGTGGATACTTTACGTTTAATTAAAACATCAATTGAACTTGTGGCCGTAATTCCAGCATCATTTTTTACGGTTACGCTTAACGTTTCCGAATAATCTTCATCTGTAGCTGGAGCGAAAAATGTGACAACTGAGTTGTCAGCCCCTGACAGTTCCAAATTACCAGACGCCCAACTGAAACTCGTAGCGCCATCTGAATTAGCGGTAAGCGTAACAAGTTCACCTTCCGTGACTTGTTGATTTCCGCTAATTGTCACGGCTAACGATTCTGTAGAAGTAGCGTCGTGATCTGCAGTCTGTTCAACTTTAGGAGACGTTGGTTCTTCGTCATCACCTCCGCTGCCGCAGCCTTGAATTAATATGCTAAATAGAAGAACAGAAAGAAGTTTTGTCCAATTGCTCCATCTCGCCTTTTCCATGTTTTTCCCTTGTTATAATTATTAGGAGGTCGGTCAGCGGGAATTGTAATAAAACTGTACTAAAAGTACAAAAAACAATCCTATGTGAAAACTCATTTAAACAGAGGATTTAGAACGTTCACTCTAATTTTCGTATTTATACAACAGGTTAGCCAAAGTAAGTTTCACTTTAGTTTTTATCCCGCTTCTTTCATAAATCGTTTCCTATAAAGTTTGCACAATCGTTCTATATTCCCCAACCTTAAATAACTCGGCTTAACAGAGATTAAGATAATTAATTTCTGGATAATGAGTGAAATTAGATGACGCCTCTTTTACTTTTGTCACAACCTTAAATTTAAGACTTAGTCTTCTGATTTTAATAATTGGTATCGTCACTCGATAAGTTTAATTAAGTTCATTCACACAAAACAAATGAGCGATTACTCCAGTAACCCACTCATTAACTTTTTATAGGCCTTACCGATTTTAATTTTGTCGCCGCAACTAAGTTGAACAAAATCTGAATTTTGAATTTGGACATGTTTTTTATTGATAACAAACGATTTGTGAATTTGCACAAAACTGTCAATGGGAAGGTTTTCCAATAACCGCTTAATTGTGGTGTTCACCAAAGTCATATCTGCTCTGTCACAGTTGTCCTGTTTATTGTTTGACCAAAGTTTTACGTAATTGCCATAAGCTTCAAAATATTGAACATCTTTTAAAACAAACTTACGTTTCTCTCTGCCAACTTTTAAGACAATGTGGTTCACTGGTTGGGCTTTGTTTTTGCCAACGCTCTGCGTTTCTCCGCAAACCATTTCATGACGTTTTCTAACCTTATTTAAAGCGCTGTTCAACCTCTCTTTGCTTACGGGCTTGAGTAAGTAATCAGTGACATCCAATTCAAAACCTTCGAGTGCATACTCCTGATAAGCACTGACAATGACCACTTGAGGTTTTTCTGCTAATACGCGAAGCATTTCCATGCCAGACAAAGCAGGCATATTAATATCTAAAAACAACAACTCGACTTTGTTGGAGGCTAAAAACTGCAACGCTTGTGTTGCGTTATAACACTGACCAACAACTTGTATATCGGTTTGATCTTGTAAATGATGTAAGAGAACTTGATGCGCTAAAGGCTCATCATCAACGATTAGCGCCGATAATTTATTGTCACTTGTTAACATGGAGTTAACTCCAAACTAAGCACCGACACCCACTGACTATCAGCGGTTTCTCTCCCGGTAAAGTGACCTCTAGTGGGTTGCAACAATCGTAACCGACGTTTTAAGTTCGCCACGCCAACACCGTCTCCATTTACTCGAAAATCACCGGGTATGCTGTTTGTACAACACATTGTCATAATGTTCCTTTCTATTTGCACATCAACGGATAATTGACTGTTACCTTGGACTTTCTCAATGCCATGTTTGAAAGCATTTTCTATTAAAATCACTAATAATAATGGTGGTAACTGCCAGCGATTAGATTCATCAGGAAAACGAATGGATAGAGATAATTCTTCCCCAAACCGTATTTGTTGTAGGCTGATATAATTCTGCAAATAATCCAGCTCTTGCGACAACGACACCAAACTTTTTTGTCCTTCATATACGGTGTACCTGAGTAAGTCAGACAATTTCATAACCATATCAGGTGCACTATCCGCCTTACTTAGAGTCAACGCGTACAGATTATTTAAAGTATTAAACAAAAAATGAGGGTTAACTTGCTGCTGTAATAACTGCAGTTCAGATTGCGTTCGCTCACTCGTAATTTGTGCCAGAACTTTACCCTGTTGCTGACGTTCATAGGCCAAAATTACGGGGGTAGAAAACACCAAGATCCAAAATACCACTTGGTAATTAATTGCAGCGTACGGGTTATGATCCTCAGAGGGCAATAGCGTTTGCTCTGGAACGTTGATGGGCATAGCCAAAATAATATGAGCGAAAATTGGGGCTAACACCATAATGGCAACCAAGGCCCCACACAAAAACATAAATATACCTTGCTCTGCTAATAAGCGACGTATCAATACATATCGATTCAGGCCAAAGATAAATGCAGCACATAGTCCCATTAAACTAAACTGCAGAAAATAACTTATAAAGCGGCCAAACTCCGCAGCAATAAGTGAAAAGTCAATCTTCCATGGTAGCGGTTGATTACGCATCGGGTCCGCTTCATTTAGGAAGACACCAGATATCATAAACGCCCAAACAAACAACAACAGTATTAGCGAGCCATCCAGCGAAGCCAATTGCTTAAACCAAACAGTCAATTTAGATGGTTCTTGAATAGGTTGCACTGAACTGGATTTCTGTTCTACTAACAAAGTTCCCAAACTCGCCACCAGCATGAACAACCAGCCCTCAACGCTGATTAATGCCCAAGCGGCATACGATTCGACATTATTAATGAAGATCAAACATATAATCGGATAAACAACAAAACCACCAAACCAAGCCAAATACTTCTTTGTCTGCCCTTGTAAATGGCGTTTGTTTTTATTAATCAGGTAAAAATGAGCGATGAAAAACGGAAGAAACTCACATAACAACTGAAAGATAACAACGGTTATGCTTCTCGACTCTTCTAACACTAAACCTTGAGCATTGGCTTGTAATAAAGAAAAACGTATGCCCGCTTCAAGTAACAGTGCCGCAAACAGCGGTAACATGCCAATAATGTGCTCTTTTACGAAGATGAACGGCAGTGCCCATCTTAATTTTTCCAGAATTTTCCAGCTCATCAAGTTGGTAACAATTTTGATGTTAAGTTCCTCTCAGCAGTCGATTTTTAATCCAGATGACATCCAATAGTGCCTAAAACTAACACTTCGTTCACCCTTTAAGTGACAAACCAAGCAAAATTTCTGATGAAAGGAAGGACTAGGTTCAAACGACCTATTTATGCCTTTTAACATTTAATCACCTACTTTCATCCTCCTTATATTGCCCACCTGCGCCACTAAAAATTAGTGTGGCTTTAAGTTTTAAAAACACAGAACGTTAATCATGTTAAACATTAAAAACCTAAGTAAAACTTACTCTGACGGAACACAAGCCCTAAAAAACATCAATTTGTCACTACCCAGCGGGATGATAGGCCTGTTAGGTCCAAATGGCGCTGGCAAATCCACTTTGCTTAGAACACTTGCCACTTTACAATCACCAAGTACAGGAGAATTCACATTCGACAAGATTGATGCCATTCGACACCCCAATGCGCTCAGAGCCCAGCTAGGCTATTTACCCCAAAATTTCGGCGTCTACCCTCACATGTCTTGCGTGTCTTTGCTTGAGCATATGGCCGTGCTAAAAGGCATACGTAACAAAAAGCAGCTGCAACAACAAATTCATCGTTTACTTGAACTCACTAATCTAACCCAGTTTGCGAATAAAAACGTAACAGATTTTTCAGGGGGTATGCGCCAGCGATTTGGAATTGCGCAGGCGCTGTTAGGGGATCCCAAACTTGTCATTATGGATGAACCGACAGCGGGGTTAGATCCCGCCGAGCGAGACCGATTACACGATTTATTAGTCACCGTAAGTAAGGACAAATTGGTATTGTTATCCACTCACATTGTTGAGGACATTGAGAACCTCTGTCATCACGTGGCGCTGATCAACTCTGGAAAGATCATCGACAACGGGCCTGTTCAAACTCTTATCGAACCATTACAAAACAAGTTATGGCTTACCCACGAGAAGCCAACAAATGGCGACATAGTGCTAAGCAAAAGCTATCGATATGGCCAACCGCACTACAGAGTTTTTTCTGAAAGCGCACCAAGCCAAGAAGCACTGTCGATAAACCCAACATTACAAGATCGATACTTCTTTGACTTAACCGAGGGCTCAGTTTTACCCAAGGAGGCATTACGTCATGCTAGCTAACGAACTCAAATTTTTCCTTCGCCAACCTCTGGTATGGCTTGGCGCGATGTTCTACCTAGCTTTTGCTGGGCTCGTCTCTTTTGGAGTGCACAATCCAGACCTAGTCGCAGTAAAACAATTTCACTACAAAACCATGACAGTACTTATGTTAGGTGTCCCCCTGTTGATCGGCGTGCTCGCGCCTATCAGCTTTTTGCGAGAACATGCTTGCAATATGGTGGAACTAATCTTGGCAACACCACAAAAAGCAATAACCCACCTCAAGTACCGATTGTTTGTTTTAATAGGCTTTATATTCAGTTGTGGAGCACTCGGTGTCATGCTTTGTGCCTGGTTAATTTCATTGCAGACCAGTACTTCACTTCTTCTTTTCACCTTTGCAATGGGTTGGGACTTATTATTGTTGTATCTGCCCACCATTGCCCTCTTTAGTTGCTTTTCCGCGCTGCTTTGTTATCGCTTTAAAAGCTCCCCTGCCGTTTATGCTGTATTTGCAAGCATGTGGGCAGGCTACATGGTGTTGGCAAGCATAACTGGTATTTCCATTATGGCCGGCAGCTATATCGTCAATGATACTCTGCTTCTAATGATGGTTTGGTTTGATCCTTATGGCATAAGCTCGGTATTTAACCAATTCAGGTTGGGTGAGTTGTCTGGCCAACTCAATGTAAGCCTAATTTTCAATCGCCTTTTTTACCTTGTATTGGCTGTAATGGTTTTTTATTGGGCTGCAAAAGTTGGCCTTCGTCCTTTTCCGGAAAAGACTGAGCGTAATGCGGTATTGAGAAAGTTGGCGCTTGTTAAGTTTGACAAAACGTCAGGTACTAAAGATACAAACGAAAACTACACATTCTCCAGAACATCATCGCCTTTAACATCCAATTTGGTGGCTGCGCTAAAAGCACTATTTTCCAACAAACTCACACAGTTGATCTTGGCGGGTTGGTTCATGTTGATCTTTAGTGAAGTGGCGGCTGGAATTAAGTACGTTGAGCCTATGTCGCAGCTAGTACCCACAAGCATCGACGCCTGGAATCGAGTCGCTTTTGATATCATCCCAATTTTGGGCAATGTGCTGTTATTATTTTGGATATGGCAAATTTGTTGGCGCGCAAAACAAGTTCAAATAAGCGAGTTAGTTGCCAGCACGCCCATTTCTTCATTTCACCTATCACTGTCAAATCTACTCACTGCAACAGTAACCCTGTTTGTCATTCTACTTACTGCGGCAATTGCAACTCTGTTTGCAGAAGTATGGGCGGATAGCACCATTACCCTCTCACATTACGCTAAACAGTTGTTGTTATTAGCTCTACCTCTTTTCATCAGTGCAACCATTTACGTGGCTATTAATACAATTTGTAAAAACCGAGTTGTTGCTGCCTTATTATCTCTAATTTGCATCGTATTAAAATTCACTCCTTTAATGTCTTTGTTAGGGCTTTCTCACCCTCTTTGGCAAGTTGCAGGGGTACCATTACTGAAACCTGACGCATTGTGGGGGTTTAGTGGCAGCCTTTCGACTTTCATTCCATATATGGCTTTCTGGCTCTCCATTTCCGTCGCTTTATTATTTATTGCCATCGCTTTCTCTCACCGAGGTACATCACTTTGTTCAACTAGCTGGTCAACTTTAACAAAAACTAAAAAACTCTGGATCGTTGCAAGCGTATCATTCATAGCTATAGCCATTAACCTCATGCACCAACAGTTGCAAAAGGAACGCCCGTTGATGAACAGACAAGCTCAACATGAATGGCGCGCGGCCTACGAGCGCCAGTATCAACATTGGCAAAATATCGCTCAACCTTCAGTGACAGACATGAAGGTTATTGGAGAGTTTTACCCTGACGACGGCAAAGCAACGTTTGATGTGGAACTGACATTGACTAATGAATCAAATGAGATGATTCACCAAGTGTTGGTAGGTGGCATTCACGGCTATCCGCTCGAATCGCTTAGCCTGCAACATAGCCAGTCGGTTGACTCAGACAATACGCTTAACCAACACATATTTGAGTTATCAGCGCCGCTGTTTCCTGGCCAATCACTTTTACTAAAAACTGAAATGAATTATCAGCAACCGAAACTATGGCCAGCTACCCTGCATCAAATTGTTACCCCCGAATTCACCTACTTTCGTTCGACGCCAATGATACCTAACATTGGTTTCAATCCTGATTTCATGGTGAACGACAATACTCGACGTCTGGAACTCGGTTTAACAACTCTGAATGATAATAAGCCCACCGATTATTTAGAGCACCGTTTAGAACCATCTAATAAGCTGGTTGATGCAAAATATCGACGTATGCAAATTCACAGTATTATTAGCACGACAAAGAGTCACAATGTAATTGCGCCTGGAAAGCTAATTAACCAAAACACAAAGGGAGGCAGGACGACATACGAATTTAGAACCCGCCAACCTATCAGAGACATCGCAGCTTGGTTTTCTTTGCCTTATTCGTCACTAAGTGAAAACGTTAAAGGTACAGAACTGCATGTTTATGCGCCCGAACTAAACGTGGAAAAATACAAGAGCGCAGCCAACATCAATCTACAAGGTATGAAAGATACGGTAGAGTGGTTTACCGCCAACATAAGTCCTTATCATGGCTCTCGTCTAAACTTGATAGCCATGCCAGATATCGGGGCAACAGGTTACGCCATGCCGCACAACATGCTTATTGGTCATAGTGTTGGGTTTCGGGCAATCCCGAAGGTGGATTTAAGAACCACGCAAAATAACAAACAAGACTTCAATAACCTCTTTGATCACCGTTATCGTCGAGCGGTTCATGAAACAGCACATCAATGGTTTGGGCACGATATAGGGAATGGCGTCGATTGGGACCGTACGTTTTTGATCGAGTCCATGGCCAAATACGTTGAACTGGTGATGCTGGAAAAACACAAAGGGAAAGATGCGGTGAACGCTTTAATAAACTATGAATATAAGCGTTATACCAATGCCGTTTCAAATGAGACCTCTAAACCGATGGCCTTAATTGATACAACAAATGCCTATGATCAATATTCAAGGGCCACGTTAGCATTCACATTGTTAAGAGACGAGATAGGTGACCAGCCTATTGTGAACACTTTGCACGCGCTTTGGCAGCAACACAAATACCCTAAAAGCCCGGCAAGTTCAGTCGATTTTATTCGCTTGTTAAAACAATATTCAGAGCAAAAACATCATGACTTTATAGAGCAGCTGTTCCTGTCAGAGAAAGTTGATTACCTGCTTAAACACCCGAGATTTCAAATCTAACAGCCCTGAAACCAAATAAAGTTAAAAGAGCGCTAACTCTTGCTCTCTTTTTCCTTTTCTTTCATTTTATATAAAACATGAAAATTCGAATTTAACTTTAACCATACAAACACGTTCTATCATCAAATTCGTGTAGCCCCCTTATTCAAAGTTTACAAAATAGAGAAATTGCAGGTTCAAAATATAACCAGCTTAGTCACTGTTTATAACTCGAAGATCTAACAAGATCCTTGTATTTAACAATGATAAGACTATGATAACCACATTCGAATGTTGTTCGAATGTTGCACGAACGTAATACGAATAACAGTCAAGATGTATCCGCAACGGTGAATACAGTATTAAAATTAAGAGGTTAACCATGGCACCAGCAGCAAAACACAGTCACGATGAGCAAGAAACAATGATCCTCAATGCGGCAGCTGAGTGCATTTGGGAAACGTCTATATTGGATTTCACCATGTCTGCTGTGGGTAAAAAAGCTGGTTTATCCATGGGATCTATATACAAACATGTGCAATGCAAAGAAGACATTATCTTCGCTTTGGCCCGTCGCGTGTTTGTCCAACATAGCGCGATATTTGCCGACATCATGGGCATGGAAGAATTCACCACACCAGAAAAAGTGATGGCAATTGCATTGTTAGGGCCCGCTAAAATTCAGGTTTATCCATTTGACAACCAACTCCAAACTTTTGCCAACAACGAAGCGGTTATTCGTCGCGCCTCTAACCTTTGGACCGAACGAATGATGAAAGCATGTGAAGTTTGTGAAGAAATATTTCGTAAAAGCATGCACAAAGCGGCCTACAACAGGGAGCTTATCCTAAATAGCGATATCGAGAATACCGTTGAACATTTCAATTTGAGCTGCTGGGCGCTAATAGAAGGTTATCAATCGGTCAGGCAAGTCATTCAGTTGCGAGAAATCACAGAAGGCACCGATTCCTTAATGGAGCCAGTGGGGTTAGACGAACCATTGATCACTGGATTGACTCGGCTCATTAACTCCTATGATTGGCAAACTCCAATCACTCAAGAAGCCACACAAAAAGTTGCCCTCCGGTTAGAAGAATTAGGTTTACGTTAAATTTTAGGAATTAAGTTATGAAAATTATGAGATGGGTTACCACTATTGCGTTAATCACAACCGTTGTAACGTCACTAGGATTTGTGAAGTTTTCTCAAATTCAAGCCGCTATGGCGATGGCAGAAGCGTTTCCAGAGCCCTCAGCCACCGTAAACACTCAAGTAACGGAAACGGTTAATTATCAAGCAAAAAGCAAAGTAACGGGTCAAGTCGTCGCACCACAAATGGTGGATTTGACCAACGAATATCAGGGTAAAGTAACGTTAATTGGCTTTGCGCCCGGGCAACATGTCATTGAAGATCAATTTTTGTTGGAATTGGACAGCAGTGAAGAAAAAACAAGACTATCAGCCGCTGAAGCCCGACTAACTTTAGCTGAGAAAACCGTGTTTCGTTTAAGAGACTTGCGCGCTCAAAATCGAGTAAGTGCGGAAGCGTTAGATCAAGCAGAGGCTGAGTTGGCAATTAACCAGTCTGATGTTGATAATTTAAGGGTAATTATCGAAAAGAAGACGATACGTGCGCCCTTTTCAGGCGTGGTTGGACTTAATCAATTTAATGAAGGACAGTTTTTACCTGCATTTTCCATGATCACGACATTAGTTGGTCAACAAAAGCAGATGTGGATCGACTTCAAACTCCCACAAACTGCAATGCCATTAGAGCTAGAACAAGTTATCGAATTTACTACGATTGAAAATACCGTTCGTCACGGGATCGCTAAAATCATTGCAAAAACACCGATTTTAACGGCTTCCTCTCGACACATTGAATACCGCGCAGTATTTGAGAACGTCACGGAGTTAGGTCATAACACTATGGTGAATTTATTTGTCCCTAAAGACAAAGCGCTGAACGTTGTCATGGTGCCCAACAGTGCGGTAAAACGTGATCACTTTGGCGACTATGTTTTTTTACTTGAAAAAGACGAGCAAGGACAATATCGAGCAGCTCCAAGAAAAGTACAACTGGGTTTACGAGAAAAAGAAAATCAGGTGGTATTGGAAGGGTTAACCGGCGGTGAATTTATCGCGACAGAAGGCAGCTTTAAACTTAGAGAAGGATTATTAGTTTACCCACAATCGCAAGCAAATGACGATACGTTGGCCGCAGGAGGTAAATAATGAGCTCCTTACACGAAAATAAACGTTCCTTTATGGATGTGTTTGTCAACAGGCCAGCACTGGCGATTGTATTGTCACTCATCATTATCATCACCGGGCTAAATTCGGCCTATAAAATTTCGGTGCAACAGTTCCCAAAGATAGAAAGTGCGTCGCTTGAAATTTCCACGGTTTATACCGGAGCCTCGGCCGACATGGTCAAGGGCTATGTGACCGAACCAATTGAACGCGTTGTATCAACTGTTCCCGGTGTCGACTATGTTGATTCTATTACCACATCTGGCCATTCTACAGTCAGAGCCTGGTTAGAGTTAAACTACGATACAACGGCTGCACTTGCAGAAATGACAACCAAACTTGGCCAAATTCGTTTTGAGTTGCCGCAAGGTGCGGAAGATCCTGCAATAGCAATCAAAAGAGCAGACACCCAATATGCAGTTTTTTACTTAGATGTTAATGCGCCGACATTACCGAGAAGTCAGGTTTCAGACTTTTTAACCCGCAACATTAATCCACTGTTGAGTGATATCGACGGCGTGCAAAAAGTGACGCTGGAAGGCGGGCGCAATCCCTCCATGCGAGTATGGATTGATCCCGACAGACTGGCGGTATTTAACTTAGGCGCCAATGAAGTGATTGCAGCCCTGCAAACGAACAACATCATTGCCACAATGGGTTACAGTGAAAACGACCGTCAACGTATCGATTTGATGGCCAATACGACGCTTAGTTCAGTGCAGGATTTTGAACAGCTCATCGTACGTCAAAGCAACAATGAAGTTATTCGTTTAGGCCAACTGGCAGATATTGAGATTGGCGAAGAGCAAGGACAGATAACGGCTCGATTAGACAAAAACCAAACAATATTCCTAGCAGTGTGGGCGTTACCCGGTGCCAACGAAATTACCATTGGCGACCAACTCTATGTCAAATTGGATGAAATCAACCCTACTCTACCTGCAGGCATGACCATCGATATAGGGTACGACGGTACGCTTTACATGCGTGACGCGATCAAAGAGATATTCACAACCTTAGGTGAAACCGTATTGTTAGTCGGCCTTGTGGTATTGGCTATGATGGGCTCATTTAGAACCGCGCTCGTGCCTTTAGTGACTATCCCAATTTCTATCTTAGGTGCCATTGGCGTAATTTCATTGATGGGTTTTTCATTAAATCTATTAACCATATTAGCCATAGTGTTGTCAGTCGGCTTAGTGGTCGATGACGCCATTGTCGTTGTTGAAAACGTCGCAAGACATATGCGTGAAGGTAAAGGTCGACTACAAGCAGCCTTGATCAGCTCTCGCCAATTGCTTATTCCCGTTATCGCGATGACCTTAACGTTAGCCGCAGTCTATGCGCCTATAGGTTTCTTGTCTGGATTAAGTGGTTATCTGTTCAGAGAGTTTGCATTTACGTTGGCGGTAGCCGTTCTTATCTCCGGTCTAGTAGCCATTACACTGTCGCCTATTATGAGCGCTTATGTGTCACCTGAAGGAGGTAAAGAAGGTAAGTTAACGAAAAAAGTAAATAGTGTTTTTGACAACTTACAGCACAAATACCAAAGATTTTTGGACAAAATGTTTGAATACAAAGCACAGGTGACCGTTATTGCCGTTGTATTTACTTTGTTATCCGTACCTTTTTATTTGCTTTCACAAAAAGAGTTGGCACCCGTTGAGGATCAAAGCAGCATTCAAGTTGTTGTTGAAGCGCCACCAGAGTCATCTCAGGCTTATACGTCAGCATCGATGAACAATGTAGTCGATACTCTAAAGTCCGTTGACGGTGGTAAGTTTGTTTGGCAAATTTTGCATGCCAGTGCTGGTTTTGGCGGTGTAGAACTCAAGCCTCATGGAGAGAGAGAACGCAGTGTCCACGATATAGTGCCTGAATTATACGGCCAATTGGGCGGGATTAGTGAGTTAACTTTATTACCCATACTACCAGCACCTTTGCCTACCGCCGGTCAATTCGATGTTGAATTTGTCGTACGTGGTAACGACAGCTACGAAAATATGCGTGACCTTGCCACCCAAATAATCGGCAAAGCCTACGAATCCGGTAATTTTATGTTTGTTGATACGGATCTGAAAATTGATTTACCCCAGTCGCAACTAATTCTAGATAAAGAGCTCATTGCCGATTACGGACTGGATTTAGCGCAGGTGAACCAACAGTTAACAACATTCATGTCTAATAATTATGTCAACCACTTTAATATGGATGGTAAGGCCTATCGAGTGATCCCGATTGTCGGTGATGACAATCGTTATAACCCTGAAGATGTGTTGGAGTTGCAAGTAACGACGCCACGTGGGGAATTGATCAAAGTGTCTAGCTTTGCGACCATCGAATCTGTGACCAGTCCTCGTGTATTAGGTTCATTTAACCAACAAACCTCTTTTAGGATCTTTGCTGGCATTCTGCCGCATATCACTAAAGAACAAGGCTTGTCGGCAATTGAAAATATCGCAGCAGAGGTATTACCTTCAAACTATTCTACGGACTACGCGGGAGAATCAAGACAACTAAGAAAAGACGGCAACACATTAGTTGGTGTGTTGTTAGTGTCGTTAATTGTTGTGTATTTCCTGCTGACGGTGCAGTTTAATAGTTTCCGCGACCCATTGGTCGTCATATTAGGGACCGCACCGCTGGCTTTGTCAGGTGCCTTAATGTTGCCGTTTGTTGCCTTAACTTCTATCAATATCTATTCGCAAATCGGCCTGATCACTCTAATTGGCTTGATCGCAAAAAATGGAATATTGATTGTCGAGTTTGCTAACCACCTGCAACTACAGGGCTACAATAAACTGCTAGCAGCTAAAGAAGCCGCAGCAACACGTTTACGTCCAATATTGATGACAACCGCGGCTACGGTTTTAGGTCACTTCCCTCTAGTGTTAGTAACAGGAGCTGGTGCAGAGTCGAGAAACAGCATAGGAATTATCCTTGTTGCCGGCATGCTCGTTGGCACTTTCTTCACCCTTATTGTGTTACCTATGTTGTATGCGGCCCTTGCGAAAGACCATCGCACAGAAATGAAGGAAGAAGCAGCATTGGTTAACACTGAAGTTGCACCAACCTTATGAGATAGCTAGATGCATCACGCTATTTCAGATTGATAATATAGAAAAGCCAGTGAATTCACTGGCTTTTTGTATTGAGAAGCATGTATTTACCGCAAACTATAATACAACAACCATATTCCTTCAGGTTTACATATTCCCTCAGGTTTACATATTCCCTCAGGTTTACAAGGCCTTGCTCAAAACGTCATCTTCATGCAAAACGCGAAACGAATTTTGTTCAATGCTGATAAGTTATAAATGCCTATTTTTAAAGGCTTTTAAAAAACCAGAGAAATGACGAGGTTCAATAAACACCAGATTTTTGTCCCCTGTATGACCCCCGCATAATTGCCATCATATGCGTTAAAGCTACCAGGACTATGGACTTAGCTTTGTTTTAACAGTCTCCATTTTGACTGTGTATCGATTTAATAGTTGCCGAAATTACGACATAAAAAATTTATCTCCAGACAGGATTACGAACAATGTAGTTTTGTGGCAAGCGGATTAGTTTGCAGTTAAGAATCCAACCGCGTAACTATCTTCGTGTATCGCCAACAACATAACGGCACCTGCCAGCTTAAGATTTAGTATCAAGCCAACTTCCAACTGAAAAATAAGCAAAAACACAAATGGTATACAAAAAAACAACTAATTAAGCAAAAACTGTACCCAAGTGAAATATCAATCCTCTTGCGAAGTGATATATTAGCCAACTCATTATTTACATTAACTTTTTATCACTCATTCACTTTTCTTCGTAAAAGACACAATTTGAAAATAAAGGAAATTTGCTATTTCAAACAATAGCAATAACAGAGCATAGGAGGTTCATCAGGCCAAATTTCTTACCACAGACAGGAACAAGCAGAATTGTCACCCTTACGGGCAACAATAAAGCGAATATTTATACTATGAAAAAGGAAAAACAAGTGAAACACACACTCGCAGAAAAAAAATGTTTTAACAATCGGTTTTAACAATACAAATGTCAAACATATCAAAAACATACTAGCAGGCCGAAAGTTCTCTATACAAAACCTTCCCTTCTCCCAATTCGAAACTAATCTGACTTATAGCGCCCCGGACATTGTTATATTCGAAGCCTTAGACAAAGATCCCATCAGTTTTTTTTTAAACTAAAAAAAGCCCTTGCAAAAAGGAACGACCCAACCCCGCCTATTTTCGCTTTAATCAATTCAACCTCAAAACATAAACAAGAACTGTTTAAACTGGGCCTGACAGATTACGTAAGTTATCCGATGATTGAAGAAGAAATATTACATCGTATTAACAGCGTATTGCATGCGCCTCTCCCTACTGACGAAGACATCCTTCTAGACACTAGTAAAAACTATAACTTGGCTGTGAAAACAACAGAGTTCTTACATTCAAATATAGATAAAGGTGTAACATTGGAGGAATTGAGTCGAAAGCTCTCTACAAACCGAAATACACTGTCTGAAGCATTTAAGGAGCATAAAGGTATGACCATTTTTAGCTGGTTTCGAGAGCAAAGGTTACTTAAAGCCGCTAGTTTGCTCGCATCTACCTCACTAAGTGTCACGCGCATCTCAGAAGAGGTTGGATTCTACAATTCCAACAACTTCTCTTCCGCATTTAAAAAGCGGTTTAATATTTCCCCTCTTCAATATAGAAAGCACAAGTTACGACCACTCCACTCGCAACTTTCCTCAACTTTCTCAGAACAACAAAGTCAGACCTAAACCAAAGGGTTAACTAACTTTGCCAACTGTCCGAAGGCGATGTCGCTTATTTTAGCGACCATCGCCTTTGTCATCACTTGTGCGGCTAAAAGTTCCGACTCGAATACCAGTCGCTCACGCTCTAGTTCATATTCGAAATCAGACTGGGTAATCTCATTGTTTTTCTTAGCAACCAACAACTCTTCGATAGACGCTTTGTTAGCTTCTAGAGCTTGTCTCATAAACTCTGAAACGTCTCCTACGTCGTCGACGAGTACGTTTTGGACGGAAGTTATCGTGCCCTGAATTATCGCATCTAAGTTCATTGTGAATTCTCCAATTTAGTTAGCTTTAGGTTTCGTTTTTTCTGCTGCGAGCAAAGCATTTAAGAGCCTTCGGTACGCATTTTGTCTTCGCTTGATAGCGAAATCACTCAAATAACCTTCTTGTTCATGTCTTCTCATATCTTGTCTCCACAAAGTCACTGCGCTTTTAGTTTGCGTGATGGAGTCTTGGTTGTCAGAGCGTCGGTTATTTAACTCCTCTAATACGTTAAGATCATGATTTATGTCCAAGTACCCGGCTTTAAATCGATCAAATTTTCTCTCATGTTGAGGAAGCTGTAACATTCGTTGCCAATGCGCATCAATCTTCACTTTGCTCTCAACCAGTAACAGGTCAACTTGAGGGTCATAGTCGGCTACACGTGACCATTGACAGGCAGTTAAGAAAAGTAAAACCAAGATCAATACAACTCTGTTAATATTGCGCACTTTTTAGTCCTTAATTATTAGTTAAATAGTCTCTACGGAGGTTAAACCTACCCTCAGGTACGTTTAACCAATTGTTTTTGTCACACACAACCTGACTAAATGAGGTAAGATCATTGTTGGCCACGTGCCGTTGCAGCAATTTTCGGCTAATCGGTGTGTAATCGCCTCTATATCTCAGATCAACCAGCACGTCTCTAATACGAGGATTAAGTGCACTCCAATCAACCGCACCATAAGCGGCAATACAATCTGGCTTGCTACAAATTCGCTGTACGTCGTTGCTCATTTCTTCATATGTGCTGGTAAATAGACGGTCTTGTACCTCAGGTGAAATCTCAAACTGCTGTAGCTGGTAATTGTGTATGAAGGCCCTAGCTCCCTCACCTGCCAGACCAGATGCCTGCGCCAATGTGTTAGCAGCTTGTGAGTCCAACCCTGCTTTACACAAATCGTCGACTATTTTTTGGGGGCTTTTTTCTTTACAGTCATAGCCCCTCCCAATGGTAAGCCCAGATGTGTCTGCGGGAACGTGCAATTTTCGGCTATGAAAGCGGCCGCCTTCTGTGCCTTCAGCATCAAAAGTCAATTGACCTGGGCGACTCATCAAATTAGTGCTTTCAGAGCTCGAAGCTGAATTAACGTGATAGGGAGGTACTTTAGTTTGTTCGTTCTTGATCTCAGGCAGAGGCGGTAACGAATCAGCTGATTTGGTTCGTGCTACTGGCTGTAGGTTATTGCTGACCAAAGATAAGTCACCCGGTGGTGCCCTTGAATGACCTGGCTTGAAATCTGCACTACCGAACATTTGCTCCACCAGTTCAAGCAATCTAGAAAGTATCTTGTACAATAAGTCGGAGCTAAAACCGCCTAACATAGCAATTAATGGTTTATCCAAGTCGTCAATACTCGAAGCTGAATCTGTCGCTAAGTTATCGAGCGGCAATAATTCCGAAAGCATCAAACCACTCATCACACCCATCATGATCTTAATCCAATAGGTAGCATTAAACTTTGGGTCGTAGGTCGTATTGTTGATGTAATAAAAAAGCTGGTGTAAACAGGAGAATGTCGCACCTAGGCCCGCACAACTGAGCAAAAAAAGTAGATTCAACAGTAACGTAATACCAGAGCTGTCGAATAACCCCTGATTTATCGAGATATCATTCACGCTTTCTGAAAGCGCCAACAGCACTGTTGAAGCCAAGAAAAAACAAGCTAAAAATGTCAATTGCCTCACAAGTGCAACAGGCCCTAAAAACTTTAAAATGCCGGTCGTTTTCAGTTGAACCTGTCGAATAGAGTTTGGTTTTGCCGGGCTTACGGCATCTGCCATTTGAGTATGAAACGCCGTCAATTGCTGTAACTCTTCTTCAGTAAATTCGACGACCTCATCTTTCACTTGAGATGTAACTTTATCTTCCAGCTTATTTACACATGTCATAATGTCTGGCGGAATTGCCAATCCATTGCCTGCAGCATAAATAAGCATGGCCTTGAGCTCGTCTAGTAATTTGAATGTCACACTCTCATGCATGTTCAACCCTTACTAACTGTTTGTTAAATTAACCGAGTTATTTAAGATGGCTTCTGGCAAGCCGAAGTGAAACCCTTGAACATAATCCGCACGACACGCTTTTACTAAATCTAAATGGGCCTGGGTTTCTACCCCTTCGACTATCACCTGAATGGCTTCCCGATGACAAAGTTCAATCAGTGATATCAGAACCCTTTGTTGTTCGCTACAACCGCCCGCTGTAGCAATAAGGCTACGGTCGAGTTTTATAAAGTCAGGCTTAAGTTCAAACACCCGGCTAAAATTGGAAGACTGACGACCAAAGTCATCAACAGCAAATTGGCAACCGAACCGTTTTAGCAATAAGACTCGTTCGGACAAGGCTTTGGGTAAATGCCCTAACTCGTGCTCTGTAAGCTCAATAACGACATCAGTTAACCGGTGGTCAGACTGATCCAACTCAGTTAAAAACTCCAGACACCCCATCGACATGAGTTGTAAAATTGTCATGTTTATGAATAGTTTTTGCCCTTCAATTCGACATTTTCCGGCCCTGTCTAACTGATAAATGGCTTTTAACAAAGGATTCGCCAATTCGCTGTAAAGAATGGGGCATTGATTAAAGATCTCTAACGAAATGCCGTACCAATTTCGAAACAAGATTTCATAGCCAAGTGGGGCTTCATCCTTTAACGATAAGATAGGCATCCGAGCAAATTTATAGGTTTCTGGCATATGTTCGTCTTATTAAAAAGAAAATCGATTTTTAACAGTGGCACCCGAAGAGTGCGAAAATGTTAAATTAGTGAAAGCTGTGCTCCTGTTACGTCAGGACGTCAGCAAATAGCTTAACTGGGTGAGTGAGTCTTCCTCTGCCTGCGCACCAAACCAAGTGACCGCTAAGCGTTTCCAAGCTCACGTATTGAGGGTGTAACCCCATGATCATCGGAAGTTCAATTGCATAAGTTTGATGGCAAATTGGGATCTCGTAGCGATAAAACACACCATCGAACTCAACAATCAGATAGTTGTCCTCCCCGAGTAAGTTGCTCTGTGGGAAAAGGTCTGCGGAACGCAACAAATGCACAGAGTGAATTTTTTGAAACTTGCTAATTCGAAACAGCCCGGAAGAGATGTCATCCTCTATTAAAACCTTTATGGTTCTCATGGGGGGTATGTGTAAAGAACGTCTGGGATTATTGTGATTTACGTATATATAAACATCAGACACGGTCAAATTTATTAGACTTATTACGCCAACATGCATAACTTCCCTGCCCACTCAATCTATAAACTAAGGTCCTCAAGATCCTGAGGACCTTAAATAGCTAAAATTCTAATTAAGCCGCTTGTTTACTTTCCGTGCCGACTTCTGGCGATTGGTACCAAATCGTCCCATTTGGCGCAGCAACGATGAATGAAGAGCGGGTAATGGTGATGGTGGCTGAATTACTTAAAACCTGAGCGTCGTGGCCACTTATCTTAAACTCGTAAGTGGTAGGAACTCCGCCCCTGTCAACCTTCACTGTATTTTTTCCGTTGTGGAAGTAACCAGGGCGATTTTCAAGCGCCCGTAAGAAAGTTTTCGTAACTGGCTCAAAGCCGACCGGCCCACCATTCTTGACTTCGTCAACAGGCGAGTTATCTTGCTCCTTAAATGTAATATCACCTTGCTTCATCTCAGGGATTAAGTAAGACGTACGACTAGAGTTAATCCAAACCTCCAGTTCATTGCCTGTAAGGTTAACCATAGTCATAGTACCAACAGATTTATGCGATTGATTTGTCATAATAAATTTCCTTTTCACTGCCTCAACATAAAATTCAGGCAGGTTTGTCTAGCCCGATTGCGTTTCAATCAGGAAGATTAAAATGAATGAAATGCTACTCGCGAGATGCGTAGTAGTTTGTTTGATTAAATGATTTAGGCAGTACGGAGAGTAATGTACGACCTAAGACTAGCTTTAGATTGGACTACGCAGCTTCACTAAGAGGTTTGTGTTTAGCAAATGACTGATACCAAATTTCACCATCTGGTGCCGCGACCGTAAATGAGGAGCGGGTGATAGTGATCACAGCCGAGTTTTTCAATACTTGATTCCCTTCACCGTGTATTTTGAACTTATATGTTACCTCGTTGCCGCTGATATCAATTTTTACAGTATTGTAATCATTTTCATCTTTCGAAAAGTTATTGTGGAAATAACCCGCACGCTTTTCGATGGCGCGAATGAATACTCGTGACGCTGGTTTCACACCAATCACTTCCCCTGCTTTTTCAAGTACCGGAGAAGGATGATTTTCCTTGTATTCCGTATGGTCGATTTGCATTCTTGGAATGATATGAGAAGTTCTTGATGAATTAACCCATACTTCTAATTCGTTGCCAGTCAAGTTGACCATAGTAATTGAGCCAACCGATTTATTGGTTTGTCGTGTTTCAACAGACATAGTGTATTTCCTTTTTATTTTGCCGCACCGTGCGGACTTGAGTTATGCGCTGCCTAGAAGCTAGGCAACACCGAAAACAATTGATTGCGATTGTTGAGTAGCAGTTAATGGGTTGCTGTTTATGGATAGCGAGTTTGCTAATTCAAGTATGCGAATGGACTTGCTGAATTAGTACAATTGAATTTAGAAAAGCCGGAGTTAGCTTAAAGGTAAAGCCTAAGGTAGGGCTTCGAACTGTTCTGCTCTGGTTTGTTTGCAAGGCCAAGTTTTCCCTTCTGGACCGGTGATCAGAAAGGCATCGTCACTTACCATTACCGCTGCTGAACCTTCCACCGTTTGATTCACCCCATCGCCTAATTCAAAATCATAAGTTCGAATATTCGCGCCCTGCTCGTCCTGCACCCTGACCCGGTTAAGCCCTTGATGGAAGTAGCCCGCTTTAGCACTCGTGGCTCGCAGAAACGTTCTCCCTATTGGGTACAAGCCACAGGTCACCTGCGCATTGGCGGGTATGGGTGACGGAATGGATTCCACTAACACCACAGAGCGACTTTCCATGGCGGGCAAAACGTGGGCTTCGTCGTTTGAATTCACATACGCCATCAACCTTTTATGGGTTAAATTAAACAACGTAATAGAACCAACTTGTGTGCTGTTCATAGTGTTTCCTGTTTTTATTGGAGTAGAGAGTGTCAATCTTTGTGGTATGAATTAACAGGTAGGTGCGCTATCGTTAATTAGTACAGTACGTCTTGCTAGAAAAATTGGGCCGGTAGCGAATTTCCTCAGTGTTGCCAAATTCGCATTCAGTGCATGTCAACATTAGTACTTGCTTAAATCCCTGCTTCTTCATGGCTATCTAAGCAACCGTCTTTTAACCAGCGACATAGCGGAAGTTTGGACTTTTACAGACAATGCTCTCGTTCACAGGTAACCGCCCCTATTTTCCAGTAAGAGCGCTTTCTGACAGAGTCATCTGGTGCCTTTAACGCCACCAAATACTGACTGAAATAAGAAGCTCGTAAACAAGATGCTGGTTTATTGTCATCCTCTTTGATAGCTAGCCAAGCGTACAAGCCTTCTTCAAATCCGCTAATAGTTCGACATTGACCTCGATAGCTTGGGGAACACCTATCGCTCGATTAAGCCGCTGTTAAATTCTCTGCTTGGTTTCCCGCCAGAGCGTCTTACTCAAACGTGCATTGCATTGCTCGGCCAGCAACATCCCTGCGGTGGCATAGACATTCGCCGATATCACAGTGCATGCCCTTTCCCAATCAAATGACGTACTCAAAGTATCGAGCGCACCGGCCAGCTCACTCGCCACGTCTTCAATATGGTATTTGTCGGGCTGGCGAATAGGATCGGCCAACGCACCGACCTTAGGTCCTGTATATGCGTGAAGCCCGGTTTTCGTTTCCTGGTAAATAAATAACCGAGTACCACGACTACCAGCATCATAAATAATGTGACAATTTGGCGGTGATACTAACTTTTCGACCGATGCAGGTGCCGCCCCCACGTTGAACAAAAGGCAGGCACTCTCCATAAATAGCGAATATTTGAAATATGATACTTAGTCCTTTATAAAAGTTACAAAATGAACTTTTTAGAGCATTGCTAGCGGCGAATTAACACGTACCCAGGCCTTAAACCAAAAGGTTCAGTCCACATTCACGCCAGCCTTAGCAAACTTTTGTTGTTGAAAAGTAGATAAACAGTTTAGATGGTTAAAACGTGCTGCAATTACTCAGCTTGGGGTTGCTTCAGTCAGATTGGCTTACGTCGGTAATCAACTTTTTGGCTGATTTACTCTGTTCCGGTTTTCCTGTAGGAGCAGAAGTCTAATGATGCAAAGGACTAGCCCCTCGTTTCGTTTCGTTTCCTTTTCATTACTTTTGACATAGAGTTTAACAAACTGCGCAGGTATGAGTTTAACATTATGACCATACGCCTGGCATTTCCGCGCAGGCCGATGGGCACAGGCAAACCCTTCCATGACTATATCGCAGGCCGGTAACGGCGTAATAAAAGCCACTATTTTAGTACGACTGAACTTGGCCTTTTTATACTGGCAGCTTGTTCTCTTCCCATCCAATGACATGAAAACTACTTTAGCCTAAATCAATTCCGAGCGTTTTTATACAGGTCATGGCTTGCCTTTTTATTTCGTTTTCTCAACAACACCTTAACGGGTGGTATTGAGGCGAACCATTTCATTAGGCCTGACCCCATGGGTTTTCTATTTGTATATACTCGTATAACTCATGAAGCTTGGATGATCTGTACCCCAAGGTTTGGCCATCCCCTCTCCATCTCTGACGGGAATATGATTCAAATATGATGCCCGGTGCAGCCTTACCTGAGAATTTTCCCAATCATGCTTTGCATTGCACATTTGTCTCATGAAGCGCGTGTCGGCGGAACTGGCTGGGAATGCTTTGTTATAAGTTCCTGAGCCAATATCTCCCCCAAAACTTGGTGCGCTACTCCATATTTCATCGTAAGCTGTGTTAAAATTAGTATCCCCCATCACATTGATGATGCTTTCAGGGTCAATGCTATTAAGATCTTTTGCTATCGAGTTTTTGTTTTCACTGTACCAAATGCCAATATCTGGCTCCATCTTATATATTTTACAATGATCGTTTGGCAAATGGCAGACAAGTTCATAGTAGGATTTACCAGCAACCTTATGTGTGATCACCGCAACATCTGTTGTGAATGCACCTTTAACGGTGACTGGTTTAATGTCAAGTTGCAATTCCGTTTGCTTAATGTCCTTACGTATCCAACCGGTGATATTTTGCAAATGATCTTTCAAGAATTGATGTTTGCCACTATTTTGACGCTTATAAATATCGGTGCCAATAGTAAGTAGATCGCAGCCGGTATCTGTTACGTGCCCTTCTAGCAGTACGATGATATCTGGGCGAGCGCGCCCCTCTAAAGTCTTCATTATCCACTCTCTAACTGCCATTTTCATCGAGGGAGTTGTTTCGATTTCCATTGCTGTTTTGTATTTTGTATTCCAAAGATTACCTGCTAGGGCAGTTTGAAATTGTGTGTTGTAACCAGTGCACATATCCTTATTATCCTGTCCATGCACCGATAATACGGCAATTTTCACTACACGATCGAGACTCCCCTTACCTTTTGGTGCCCCCCCCAAAAGTGGCCTTTTACAGTCTGTCGTGTCCATATCTGCTGGTTGTATCGTATTTTCAAAATCGATGCTATTGCGCCGATGTGCCCCTGGTTTAAGTTTTGGTGCATCACGTATCTTTACGTCATCCTGATATTGTTTTAGACGTTCTTGATACTTCCTCACATATTTAGTTTGAGGGGTGTCTTGCACATAACTTTTAAACTTGAACAATTCTTGTTCAGTTAGTCTGTTGAACCTCTCCATGTCTTTCTTGTTTATTTTTATATTTTTCTTTGCCTTATTCGAACGTCCCTTGAACGTCTCATATTGTGCTTTGTACTTATCACCATAGTCTCCGATTTGTAGCCGCTTAAATACGCTTTCCTGTTCATCTTTCCCCAGAACCTTACTTTCGATCAATTCATCATAATCGGCCGTCACCCCTTCAGCAAATACTTGTGACGCCGTTCTTTTTAATTCAACTTTTTGCCAAGGGGATCCATGATTAGGTGAAGAAAAGTCAGGCCGCCAGATGGTCTTGCCGCCACAGGATGTAACTGTACATTTTCCGTCCTTTTCCGAAATTTTTCTCGTATCTTCACTACCACATTTAGTACATATATCAGCCATCGAATGGTTACCCTTATCTATTTTAATGGGGCTAAACGGCTCATTTTCGTTGACAAAAACATCAAGTCACTAGCTCCATTATACGTTATTAAAATTTGAGAAAGTTATACCCAAATGAGAATTTGCTAACTTTTCACCTGCGCTGGTTTATTGCCGGTAAACACAGTTACCGAGCCTAGCAACCAGGGCGCTATGAACATAGAGATACAGGGTATTGGCGTGAGTACGCCCAGTGCAGCTGCCGTGCAAAATGCAGGACCATAGTTAATAATGTTGGTTGTTATTGTTGATTTCAGATCCTGTTTGATGAGGTATTACAGTAATTATTCTGCTGACCTATTGGAACCTTTGTTGCTGAAAGATGGCTCTAGTAAGGACTAGACTTTAAGACCTTATGTATCCATCTAGCACTGTTCTCTAGCTTGGTTACTGGAACATATGGGCCATAGCGTATCTCCGTTACACAAATAGTGGCTTTGGCTTTGGCTTTGGCTTTGGATGATAAATTGGTATGGCTAGCCCTTTTTTTCCATCTCTATTGACTTCCCTACAAAGCCCAACCTCCCAGTAATCATAGGCTACTTCGGGTAGCTGATTATTGGCGGGTTTTATATCATAAGTTTCTTGGAAAGTTTCTTTCCCTTTATAGCTATTACTGTTTACCACACTCTCAAAGCTCAATATTATGCTAAAGCGTTCAAAAAGACTCCGCCAACTCGAATTTTTTTTCCCGTTTATGGTTAATGATTGCAAGCACTGACAACACGGTGTTTTAGTCCCACCTATGCTAATCAACTTGTATTTATCATTACCCTGCTTGTCCTTTGATTGCTTCTTTTTTACTTGCCAGTATGACTCATAACCAGCTGCATAAGATTGATATATATGATACGCTATTCTCTGCTCACCATGACACACTCTGTTCTTAAACTCTGAAGACACTCCAAATGTCACTATACGTTTGACTTTAGCCAATATGCGACTTAAATATTCGGAGCTCACTTTTGCTCCAAATTTTATTCGAGGATCAGTCATCGACTCATAATCCCTTGCAACTCTGGGTGCTCTAACCCAACCATTTAAATTAATAGTTTGTATATTTTTAAGAACTTGCGCAGTTAGAACTGCAAGCTGTCGGGCGTCGATACCTTTTTTACCCTTTGATTTACCGGAAGATTTATCCCAACCAGAATTCACAGCCACATAGAGTTTTTTATTATGCAAGCAAACACTCACATGTGGCCCGGTATCAAAGCCTTTAAGATTACAAAAATATTCAATAAAATTAGCTACAACACGTAATAAAACAAACTTCTGGTCCGAAGTTATTTCTTTTGATTTGTCTGCCGTCCAGTTCGCTCCATAGTCAACTTCATTCTCACCGTGAATAGTTGGTTCATTGTTATTTATTGTTATGTACTTTCCCATTTTCACTCCAATTTTGCGTTTTTGCCTGTGAGATGTTTTAGTCCTTCACCTGAACAGGTATCTGCCCCGGACTCACCACATTAATACAGCCCCCCCACATGCACATAAGTTTGCATGTGTTGTTCAGCGTGGGTTTATTGCCGGTTAATACAGTTACCGAACTGGGCAACCAAGGCGCAATGGTCATTGGGATGCAAGGCATCGGTGTAAGTACGCCTAATGCCGCTGCGGTAGCAGCCGCTACCGCAGGGTTGGCTGGTGACGTGCACATAGCGAACGGCAATATATTTTTAAACGGAATGTGATCCATAATGGTGGCCACTGGTGTAGTTTGCAGCACTTTGTTTTCCGGGGTGACGATTAAACTCGATGGCGCAACTCCGAAGGTACATTGAAGCACGGCTCCCATAGTTACCGCTTGTGGCATTAGTCCTGCTCCTTCGTTCGAAAGGTGATTTTGCCTTCTTCGAGCTGCACCAGCTCGGTGTCTTTGTCTTTAATGCGCTCTAAGCTCAGCACCGGCTTTTCATCTTGATAGTCGTATTTCAACCGAGTCTCGTCTTTGTCGTTTTTACCAAATATAAGGTGGTTACCCTGGGTCTCTTGCTCTAGAAACACCCTCGCCCCCCAGTCTAAAACCCGCGTAATGCGTGCCTCAAACAAGTCCATTTGCAACTCGACTTGCGTACCCTTATAAAGGGGAAAATAAAAGTGAGGATGTAAAAAATCAGGTAGAAAGCGAATTAAGATCTCCTGATCCTCCCATAAGGGAATCCTCACCCGATAAAACAGTTGCTGAGTGTCATCGTTATTATGGTATTGATAGGTTTTGTCCTGCTCTTCCCCAACTTCTGAAACGATTTCCCCTTGCACCTTAAACGGCTTCAAGCAAGCCGTTGGCCTTGGCCAGTATGCCTCCTCAAACGCTTCTCCTCTATGAGAAAGGCAACAACGATAACCGCTAAACGCTTGGTGTAAATCGTCCATTGGCGCATTTTGCAAGGCTTCTAATTCAATATAGGTGGCAAACAATCTAAACGGCTCTTTAGTACTGAGGGTATTGGGGTTCCGCTTTGGGTGGTCAAGCTTTATCTTGGCGCCCGGAAACATAGCCTCCAATGGCCACTGGCTCAGCGAAATCGCCAATTCCGGCTTTCTGGTTTCTACAAACTGCTTTTCTCTTTGTTTTATCGCTTCCGCATCCTGTTTGATTGACGCGACAATTAGACTGTCATGTCTCACACCTGAGACACTTGGATGTTCACTGATAACGTCGGTACTGGCGAGATTGACTTCTCCATTTAGCAAGTTAACGCTTTGAAAGCTGGGTTCCGCCAATACCACTTCAGTGCAACTTACTTGCTCTGGTGCCAGCTTAATCTCAGGTTCGGCTTCTGGCTTTTCATTACAAATTTTATAACTATGTTGCTCATAGTCATAAATCAGGTAACCGCCGTACTGCGCTAAATACCAGAGTAAAAACTGATAAAAAGAAACGCCTATGGCTCCCATTCCTAAACAAATCATTGGCCGTTCGTCGTCAAAATGGGGCCAATCAATCTCCAGTTGAATCGGGTTGACGATCTGCGCCTGTACCACTTGCGTTAAAGTTTGCTTCACATAAAGCACGCTAGGAAAATGTTGTTGCCAAATAAACTGTGCGGGATCCAACAATTGGCAATGGTAATATCGATACAGCACTTTGCTGTCTTTTACCTCTTGAAATTGTTTTTCTTCAACGTGCCGTTGCCCCACCAGCCCTTTTATCACTAGGCCATTTCCTGGTTTGGCTTTGGAGAAACTATGTTGCGCCAGCGTTATCTCAATTTCTATCAACTCATCTTTAATAAAAGCGTCAATGAGCGCATCATCACTGACTTCATTTGACAGATAAAACCCTACTTCCCCGCTAAAGCCGTGGCGCGCTAGGTTGATTTTGCAATGCTTAACGTTGCCGCCAATCACCTTGTGTTCTTGACCGTCTATCGTCAGGGTTAGCTGACTCTTGATGCTCTCTTCAAACATTAGTCTTCCCACATGGGACGGTTAGCTATCCCATAATCCGGTTCAGCTGACTCTGATATTTCATGGCCCATGACAACATCCATAAACGCTTGTCGGTCCAGGTGGTACAGCTCTGACAACGGCTGACTGTCTTGGTGTTGCAGGGCCATTTGTGCTTGTTGTAACGCTTCCATATGTTTTACTTGCCCTTGTACAAAAGGCTTAAATAGCTCAGGGAAGTACTGCCTGGGATCAAAGCTTTCAATTAACTGGCTAACGTCATTAACGACGATCGCCGCTTTGGCGTAATCCGGTTGTGTTAGTAATTGTTGAAAGCACACCAGCTTTTGTTGTAATTCAGCTAATAAAAAAGATGGGGTGCCATTATTAAGATTCACCGAGTTTTGGTTCACCTGTTCCTTTATTTGCTGACTAGTTTTAAGGGAAGTTACTACTTGTTGACTACCTTCAATCTCTCCTCCCCGTTTTAGTCCTTCGTTGGATGCGAGTAAATCATCCGTTTTTACCGTTTCTGGAAACTCTAACCCAGAGAAAGTATGCAACAATTTTTGTAAGGCAATGATTGCCTGTTGTTCAGGCTCACCAAAGTGTTCGTCGAGTCGCTGTACTAGATGATTAATATCGGTAACTAACACGCCCCATGAACTTGCATTGTATTGACCAAGAAACTGAGATAATTGTTTAGCTTGTCTAAGCGCTAAGTGCTCTATTTTTCGGTCTATTTTCCTAAATAGCCAAGCCAACTGTCGGTCTAAAAAAGACTCAAACGGAATTGTTACCTCTGGGGCAACGAGTGTTTTTGGCGGCGCAGATAAACAAGTTAGGCTGTATGTGACTAACTCCTGTAAGCCCGTACTAGTAAGCCACTGATTGCTACTGTATATAGCAATCGTACTCACTCTAAGGTCGGTACAACCGGCTTTGAGTAATACCATGGCCGTTTCACTCGCATAATCGAGTTGACCATTGTCCACCGCCTCGAATAAATCTTTGAGTACGATTCGCTCAAAGTCAGTTGGATATTGATACTCAATCTCTGTAGCTTTATAAAACAACGAAAATACGTTGTCTGACTTTATTGAGCTCAAAGCAGTTAGGCTTGATTCAGTTGTGCTAGATTCATTTGCGCTGGGCTCTGTTAAGTTTAACTCTGTCAAGTCTGAAACCGTTGAGGCTTGATTATTATTATCGCTGTCCATTGTCTCCCTTCCCATACGTATTGGCTGCGAATAAGGTTTGATATCCTTCAACAGACGCTTCCGCAAATGGATGGTAGCCGAGTACGGTTGCTGTTGAATGCCGCGTGGTGTCTGTTGCTAGCTGCAATGGTGCCAGTTGGCCTTCAATACATACTTTAAGGGGCAAACTAAGAGCGTTATATAGAGGCAGTGCCAACTTTTGCAGCCGCATTTGCAGTTCCTGTAACGGGAGCTTTTGTTCTCGCTGGGTAAGTAGTACCCTGAGCCACCCTTGTCGTTGAGCGGCAACACCACCCAACCCCGTAGTTTTACCCAATACAAGATGACCTAATTCCGAACCGCCAGACTGCCATTTGGACTTTGACTGCCAAGCACAATGTATCTTGTATTCCGGATAAATCGCTTTGAATAGCATATGCACATTGCGAATCGCTTTTAAATTACTCAATAATAAACAGTTTCGCTGCCACTGATCCCAAGACGAGCCGTAATAGTCGCTTAATTCAGGGAACAACTGCCTCACTAACTCGGAGATTAAAATATGATCAAAAAAGCCAATGTATTGAATAAACGCAGTATCGTCTAACAATAAGGTATCTCGTAGCTTCAAAAAGTAACTCGGCAAAGGACTTTGCGGTCCTAACATACCGATATTTAACGAAAGTATGACCAGAGGCTCGCCATTGTCTGGTGATACAACAAACTTTATGTCTTCCATCAACTGTGGCTCAGAAACGAGTTGTTCACTGCTTCGATACCAGATTTGCCGATAACCATGAAAGTCGAGTAAACGCAGCAGTGCCAACAACTCAAACTGGTGCAGTTTATCTTTTATGGCCTGTTGTAACGAAGACAAATTACTTTGCTCGGGGCTCATTTTCCGCTTCTTGTTGGTTGATTAAACACATTTCAAGGAAATCTTCTAGTAAATCGAGTTGTTGATGAAAAGAACCAAATTTGTCCTCGGTGTTTTTGTAATCGTATTGTATTGCATGATACTGAGCGATGACGTGCTGGCTCATCTGCACTAACGTTTTCAACATGATTTGTACCGTCTTCCACTGGCTTGGCGAGAGTTGCGGTTTAACGTCTCGCGCTATTAGCTTAATTAACGTCGCCACCTCGTTCGCCAAGGCGATGGGAACCTTATTTGGTCTTGCCATGATTAAGTTAACCTTTTTTCGATTTTAATGAGGTACTCTTCTCGCACTTTTGGCGCATTAAAATGCACACCACAAAATCCGCTTTTGAGAAGAAAATAATACACTTCCAATATAAATTTAGAGGGATTGGATTGGTTTAAATGCTGATCTAACAATTGGTAAAACAAGGTACCGCCATGCTCAACTTGAAAAAGTTCGGTTTGCAATAACGCCCACTGATTTGGCCGATTCTGGAAATATTGTTTCATCAACCATTCATCTAAATACAAAGTCACCGGAAGCGAGACTGCCGTTGCGAATTCGGCTTTTTTATTTTGTTCTAATTTAGTTTGAAGCTGATGTATTAACGCTAGAAGATATCTTTGTAATTGATCAATTTTCGGTGGCGCATCTTTCTGCTCTAATACTTTGGAAGACACCCGGCGACTCGTCGTGAGCAATTGCCGCAACAGCAGCCAATATTTCAGTCCCATTACTCAATTAACAAACTCAATAGCTAATTCAATCACTTGCGGCGCAAACCAGGCACTAACCAGAGAACGGAGGTAGGCAAGAAACAATCTTGCCAAGGGTTTATGCTGCTTACCCAATTTAAGATGTAGAGAAAATCGATTAAGCTCATTCTGCTGCACCGCCCCAATATACCCCTCCGCAATCACCTCGAATACGTCGGCCCACTGCATGCTGATCATGCTGACTAAGGTATTAATATGAATGGGCGCCATTACTTCATTGCTACGCAATGCCAACAAAACCTGCAGTTGCTCCAATGAAGATATCGCTTGATGGCACTTTCTTTTGGCTCCGGCAATTTGCCATTCAATACCTGGCACGCCTATATTTAGTGGTGTCACTCTCGTTTTCTGCCAAAACAACTGACTAAATTCGGGTTGATGCCAGTAAGCCTCAATATCTATGTTGCAAGGATTATCAAAGGCCTGTGGCAGGTTGAGATCCAATGTAACGGTTCTATCCGCATCCCAATTTAGGCCGAAACTAGGGATCAAATTGTTCTTCAACAATGCGCCATGTAGTAAGCTAGGCAAAAGCGGGCGCTTGTCTTGCTGCTGCACATGGTAGACGCCTAATACAGAATGTAATTGAGATTTCGAACCCTGCTCAGCTGGTAAAATCGGGTAGCGCGCTTGTGTGCCTTCTGCTTTAATTCGCTGTGCAGCAGCGTTTTGTAAGTTAATAACTGGGACACAAAATGGCCTGAAAAAGTCTTGCTGCCAATTAGGCAGTAGATCTCGCTTAACTTTAAAGTGAACATTTAAGTATTGCCAGCTTGTTGGCGCTTCGGGGATATCCAGCTCGATGCAAAACTGCGCCTGTGGGAAGTGAAATTGCTGACGGCTACTTTCCACCGGATGCATTCCTGGATAAAAGTCTTCCTGGTAAGGCTTAAAAACACATGGATAACTAATTTCCGATTTATCAAAACTGACACTAAACTCTGCGTCTAACATTCCGTAGTACAGACCTAAGGTTTGGTGAACATCTTGACAAACATCGAGCAATACAGGGACTTTTCCGGGCACCTTACTCTGTGCACTAAACGCTCGAAACTCCAATTGGATTTCGTACTCTCGTAAACTACATTGATGCACTGCCAAGCCAGTATATGCCATTGGCAATACATGGGTGCTTCTGCACGTCTTAAACGATGCCACACTGCCCTCTTCCACTTCGAGAAGCACGGAAGTTCCAGCCTTTATTTCTACCCTTTGCGGTAACTTCTCGGTTGGGATCAGCTGAAGTATGGTTTTGGCCGGTAGTGGCGTCATCATGTATGGATGAATTTGAGCATTGAGGTTGGCTTGGTGCTTCTTAATCGCTCGTTGCCCCAGTAACTGAGAGTGTGCACTGCAATAAGCGAGAGCCTCAGTCAGCCTCAGTAATTCCGGATCGTCTCGTTCCAGGGCTTGAGTTTGATTCATGCCATGATAACTTTGCCGAAACTGTTGGAGCCCTTGCAGTTGCTCTAAGTACAGCGGATATATATCGTCTTTAGTCATTTTGTTTTTAGGTGCGTGATAACTTGTAGATGTTTAGCCGAGTTTGACGAGCTCACCCTGAACATTGGTTAAGCTGCCTTTGACGGTGGTTAAATTGCCTTCGATATCGGCTTTCGCGTTCGCTTTTGCTTTTAAATTTGCTTTTGCTTCAATTTCAACATTCGTTGAAGCATTCAAGCTAATTGCCATGTCAGACTTGAGAGTTGTATTTTGGCTAGATTTAACATCTAGCTTTTGCTTCGAGATGATTTTGGTATCTTGTTTCGACGTCATTTCAATACCTTGTTCGGCATTAATTTCAAACTGCTTACAATGAAAGGCGATCTTTTCCTTTGTCATTTTTAACGTGCTGGGACCATCTTGCACATCTAGTTCTATACTGTCTGGCTTTTGCGTGATCGTGCTGCAGTTAGTATCATCGCTGCAATTAAGGGTAATGCCCATGTCATTTAGCTGTATCTGTCTGTAAAGGCCATTTTTGTCCTTTACTTCTATGGTGATCCCTTCAGCCGCGAGTTTGTCCAACTCAATTGTGCAAACAAGGTTGCTCATTACATCGGCTCTGAGTAAAAAGAGAATTCAAGCCGTTCATTCTGAGCAAGCCCTGAAACCGAAAAATGCCAATTTGGAGCTCGATAGCAAATATTAACTTTTGCCTGCTTTAAGCGGGGTTCAAATTTTTCTATTGTGCTCGCCATAATAGCCTCCAACTTTTCTAATTCATTTTCGCACAACAGGTCCCCGCTTTGTTTTGATAGACCAAAGCCCTGTTGAAAAGCGCCGTAGTCCCAAATGGTATTAAACAAATGGTTTAGGTGACTGGTTATTTGATCTTTAAGAGTTAGAGGTTGCTGGTTTTCCAACAAGGCAAATTTAGCCATTAGTCTCATTATGACTGGTCTCAATTACAATAAAGAACTGGCTGCTACGAAATGCATTTTGACCGTAAAAGCCAATGCTTTTGTCCTGTTTGACTTGCAGCCACTGTGTGTCTTTTCCAGAAGTATCAATCTCAAAATATGCTGCTGGCATACAAGGGGCTAATGCATCTTCAAGTCGTTGTATGCAATGGCTGTTATTTACACGCCTAAACTTGAGCCCTGGAATACTATGATGCGTTAACATTGGTACTTGCGGTCGACTTGTAACCTTTGAAGGCGGTTCAAATGTATCTAACATTTGTTGATCTTCATTCCATACAGCTAAGTAATAATTTGCGCGGTTGGTTACTGTCAGCTCGGTAGAGTAAATACCATCTATCTCTTCCAGCCTTTTAATTTGATAATCAAAGGTTTTTCTATATATAGCGCGCTTCAGCGCTTCGATTAATGAAAAGAAAGTTTGCCCTAAATCTTTATGGCGGTAACGGAATTGTTGCCAGTTCGGGCGTTTAAAAGGTAACACCAAGGCATTTTGGGTATAACTCAGACCTTCTTCAGTTGGTTCATTACTAATTCCACCAGCTGTTACTGGCTTAGTATTCAGCAATGCTTGCTGACAGCTACGATACACTTTTACTAAAGTGTATAGCTCGACCATAAAGGAGTACAACTCATACGGGTGGGCAGAGATTTGAGTCTCTTTATCTTGCAGGCAATAGATAAATTGACTAATGGCGTATGAACGACCGAGTAGGTGACATTGCTGACTATGTAATTTGGATGTGAGTTCAACCGTATTCGATACCACGTTTTCCTCTATTTCCTGCACTAAGGCATCGCTGTAAACTCTTAGTTTTGAAATAAAAGACTCAAAAGCCGGTGTGCGATTGACTTGTAGCGTTGCAGGAATATAACGCTCATTTAACACCCAGCTTTGCTGCCTGTCAGCAAAATATTCTGCCAATTTAATCTGGGCAACGAGTTGTAAATTTTGAGTTTGGTGCTCTACAACCGCCATTGGTTTAGCAGGAAACGATATGAGCTCTAACCGGTAAAAGCGCTTGGAAACCTTACTTAATTCTTCGGCTATAACTTCCCCTTGCCTTTTAGGGCTAACCGGCTCCGCATGATCATAACTGTTTTGCTGATAAACGTTGATCCTGATATCAACATTATTTCGTTCTTTAGGCAGTGTGACAGAACTTTTACCCGCTATAAATTCGGCATTTCCCCCTAACTCAATGAGTTCACCACTTTCCAAAATATAACTAAAAACGGTTAACCTTATGGCGTTTTCCATTATATCTGATTCATCAAAGCTCAGTTGTAATGCGCCATAAAAGGGCTTCCCTAAACCATCGAAACGTAACTTCGTGTTAGTTAATAGCGAAAGCTCTTGTGCTTCTAAGTCTGCAGGCTGTAACGTTTGCCCCATACACCATTGCACAGGGGCTAATTGGTTTGACATTTCGTTTCCCCCGAATTAATACCCGATAGTTTTACAATGTCCATAGTTAGCAAATGCCCGTGAGTTTAGACAGGCGAAGCGATAGCAAAAAATCATCGTATTCACCCATCTGCAAAATAAGCTAAAAGGGTGCCGGTTAACCAGCACCTAAAACAGTATTTAAGCCGCTTTTGCCTTTTCGACTTCGACTCCCCAGTTTTTAGTGATCTTGGCATTTAGGTCGAATGCCATATTGACTTGCTGTGCGATCTCTTCTGGCATGACACCGATGTAAAAATTGTAATTTTTAGGTGACATGACATCCCCCGCAGCATCCAGATCCACCCCAAACTCCAACTCTTCAGCCTGTTTCGCAACTAAGCCTTTCAAGCTTTCTTCCGTGTGAAAGCAAAGATAGAACTTTTTCTCAACTGGATCATAATCATATATTTTGAACTTACATTTAACCTTTGTATCGCTTAAGGTTGTATGCTCCAAAGTCGCTGCGATAGTTTTGTTACTGGTAGATATACGACAACCTATATAGATAGGATCTGCATAACCGCCTTGCCAATGAATATTGGATATTACCCCTACTACTTTTTCTTTGGTTTCCTTTTCACCGAAAGGTTTTGTGGGATCTACTACGGCCATATCGATCTTAAATTTGCCTTTATCATCACTGGATATTTCTAATTCTGTTAAGTGGCCAATTAAGCACTGGGCGTCTTTTTGAAAATTAAAAGCCTGTTCTACGCTACAGGACAGATTGGTTGAAGCCATGATCATTTCCTCATATAAAGTTATTTGCTGCCCAAACGGGTTTCCAGGCGAAGCTCGGTGTCTAATCCCTCAAATTGCAGGTGGGGTAAAACGCTAACGGTGCAGTCGTACCATCCTATGGCAGCTTCACGTTCTTTTGTTTCAACCGAAATGGCTTTAAAGGGGTACCGTCGAAGCGTTAGGTCGTCAGGATTAACCACCGTTGTTACATAATCGTTTAACCAAGTATTAATGGTATTAGTTATGAACCCTGAGTCGGCGGTACCGCCTATGTTGTCGCGCATAATGCACTTGATGTAATGAGCAATTTTGGTTATAGAAAACGTGTAAGATAAGTTAGTAACAAGTTGTGAATTCTTAGTATCGTCGTCGTCCTTGAATTTCTTATCTTTTTTAATTGACTGGCAACTAAAGAAGCAGGCACTGCTTGTTTCTTTTTTACTGATCAATGCCATAAAGCCACATTTGGCAAAAGATAGCTCCCTGTAGTCCGGCAATACAATTTCAACTGGTGCTTTTTCCAAAATTAGCCCATCTTTTTCAAACTGATGCCGAGCTAAATTTTGGATATAACCGCCATTCTTGGGGCCACGTATTGTTTGACACCAGGACGTTTCTTCGTATGACTTTATTAGGTTTTGGGCAAACAATATGGCTGAGTTCGCCCAACAGTAGTTTTGGTGGGTCTCTAACTTGTTCGAACCAGTGATGGTTTCGGTGTAATTTAACCCCCCTGCCCTATGACTTTTTACATCGTATGGAGGTCGTATCATAAAACGAGAGACAGTAAACCCTAAATAGGCCGCCTCTTCGGTGTCCCTTAAGGCATTCCAACTATCAAACTTAGGCTGCATCATATGGCCAGCCAAATCACGAATTTCAGCCAATTTATAAATATTGTCTTCATCGACAAAGAATTTGGGGCCTACTGAAGAAATAAAGGGGCAATGTGCCAGATTGGAGATTTTCCCCATCACTTCCAGCCAGTTTCTATCTTTCTCACTATTTTCAAACTCGTACAAGCCAATTATGGCGCCATATGGTTGGCCGCCATATTGGTCGTACTCGTCGGTGTAAACGCGTTTAAAAAAGAAACTGTTGGGAATATCCATTTGATTGGCAGCAAAGTCTTCTTCCAGTTCGCTTTTTGCCACATCGATAAAATCAATTCTTATGTCTTTAGAGAAGTCAGTATTCTTGACTAGGTATTCCAGCGCACGCCAATTCGACTCTAAGTACTTGAAATGAGGGTCGTGTAAAATATCATCAATTGTTCTAGACATTTCCTCATCATTGGCTCTTTTCATCTCTGCTAAATGAGTTTTAAATTCGCCAATGATTTTACTGCCGCTGTCTGGATCAGAATATTCAAGTTCAAATGCACCAAATGAAACCAACTGATTGAAATCGACCACCTCAACGGGGTGAAAAGGGTGGAGCCTTTCTAAATTTAGGAAGGCAAGTAATTCACTATTCGTTAATATTTCAAGACCTTTAGCAAAGTCTTGGTTTTTACTGACATCCTTTAAATTAGCAGCAAAATCACTTAGTTCACCGATAGACATTGAACTTGCAGCCAAATCATCTATTTCGGTTAGGATCTCTGCGAAGGCGTCACAACCTGTATAAGCTTTGATTTCAGCATTTTGCGAATATGTTGAATCTCCAAGCTCATCTATCGAACCTTTTAGGTCTTGAAGCTGTAGAAAAATATCATAAAAACGCTCTTCTGCTTGCGAGTCGTCTTTTATTGCATCAAAGTTGGGAAGATTAGAAGCCTGTGAAACAATTTTTCTAAGTTTAACTATGTATTCTTTCGATTCTGCACGGCGATAAAAATCAAAAACGGTTTTCGTTAACCCCCCTTTCAGGCCTACACCTGACAGATATTTGGCAATTATCTCATCAACATCACTTTCAATTGATTTCTTTTTAGTCACAGTCCACTTTATTAATGCTCTAATTTCACTGTAGAAGTCTCGATTATTAACAAGTTTTGAAATCAGGTTGGCAATATCAGCGTTCGACTCTTTTGGCTTTCCTAAATTGAAATTACGAGGATTTAGATCATCAATTTTTTTTATGACATTCTCTCGGCTGTATGGTGCCGACTGATAATCTGTTTCGGTCAATTCAGTTTTATGGCTAATTGCGACGTTTAACCTATTAAAAACCGAGTTGTAATACTCTTTTTCTTTTAGCTTGTTACCATTTTCTTTTTTTGTGACGACATTGATAATGTCTCTGGCATTGAAAATTTGTCTTTTCTCAATTGACGCACGTAAAGATGGGTCATTGGGATCTCGCTCACCAAATGTCGCATGTCCTAATGGCTTTTGGCCAAAACCGGAAAAGTCTCCAGCAACGAGTATCCTAAGGGGCAAAGTTACATCTTCTGGTACCCCGTTTATTTCTGTTCTATACCTAAGCGTCACTCGAGACTTGGGTATTCCTATATCATCTTGAATTGTCATTCATTGCTCCTTTATGAGTATTGTCATTGGTTAATTGGCGAGAAAATATTGATGCCGGTGCAGAGATTACCGATGGGTTTCGTGTTTTCGATTTGGTCAGACGGGCTGTCAGCAGACAAGTTTTGAACAGTCTGATTCATCCGAAATTTGATTATTGAAAGTGCTTCAAATTACTGGATGTTTTCTATCTTTTTTCTCAATAATGAAATCAAAGTAAAGGCGTATTGCTTCTCTTTGTTTTCCAAATAATTGTTTTGCCACTGATGAAACAGTTCACTTTTTGAATTCACGCTTTTACCTGGGTAATAATGAATAACATGTACTTCGTCGGGTAAATAATTGATACATTGTCCGGATTTAAACCAGTTTTCGATACGTGCCTTGATGGCCAATTTACTATCTTTGAGCTTAGGTTTATCTTGCTTTAAGAGGTTGTTCTCTAGATAAAGCGCCAAAAGGTGGATCTTTTTGTCAGCCGTTATATGGGCAGGTAGAATATATATATCTAACCAAGGCCACTGTCCTTCAACAGCAAGTAGATCGTTTTTGAGCGCATGAGTAATTGCCTGAGTGGGATAAGGCACCTGATTTAATTTGTTTACCGCCCACTCCTGATACAGGTAACCTGACAAGGTATCGGTGATCAAATCGTGGCTAATATAGACACTTTTATCTTCAAGGTTTAAGGCAAAAAGCCCCAGCCTGGTTTCCACATTGTCAGTTAACAACGCATTACGAAGACTAAATTTTCGCCCAGGCAAGGGATGAATCGTGGGAGCGCCTCCTTGTTTTTGCAACTTCCCCAATAAGGTAAACCCTTGGCAAACACTCAAAAATCGTAACAAGAAAATCTTATCTGTTTCTATATTTTCCTTCCCCAGCTCTCCCATGAAATCAGTCATGGCTTGCATCGATTCAATTTCCCAGCTTTCGAGTAAATACGCATACCTGATAGCTTTATCTAATTCGAACAAAATGTATGAGCTTCCCCCCAATTGGTTTTCCGTTACTTTAGTTCCCGCAGAGTCAATTGAATTGCGAGCGCTATGCGATAAAACTGGCGTAATACCAAAAAGTAGAGATGTTAATAAAAGACTGGGGTGGTAATGAGGCTTGCAATTCTCAGGAATTAACAAACGACCGCTTTCAATCTTTCCAAATAAACATAAACCGTTAATTAATAATGAGCTGTATAACTCCTTCGCTGTTAACTTCCATGGTTGGCAGTTTTGTTCTGTTTCTTCGTCAAAAGTTATACAAACAATGGAACCGCTCTCATAATGATGCGGAGGGAGTTCAAATAGTTCGTCTCCTTCTATGCTTTGAACCTTATCGTCAAGTTCGGTTGTTTTGTACAAAACTTCACCATCGTTAGAGAGATAATGGTGAATACCTATTCCATGCGGATCGTTTTTCTTTATCAGCGCTTTACATACTTCAAAGATAAATACTGGGCAGCTTGATAAAACAGTGTAAATGCAACCCAGTTTAAGTGTCGCTAAGATGCCTACGAGTAAATTCACGCCTGTCAGATCGACGAGCGCGATGAGCTCCCCAGGTTTCACCCCTTGACTGATGAGCTGATTTGCTTTCGCGGTGATTAAGCTTTGTAGATGTTCGTGTTGAAAGTTTGTCTTCTCACTATTTTTTTTCGCTTCTATGGCGTCTCTTTTTAAAGGTTTGGAGAGCCAGTTAATGATATTTGATTGGACGCTTTTGCTACCGCTATTTTTGACATGTTCATTGCAATTTTCTGATTCCGCCTGGATCTCCAGACTCAACTTTTGGGTTAGCAGTTGATAGAAGTTATACCTACCTCCCGACACGCCATGTTTTCTCTGAAGTGCAATTAGTTGCGTTTTAAACTCGTCTGCATTTGTTATGTCGATCCCTAAAAACTCTTTGTGGGAAGGTGAACTTTCGACTATTTCGGTCATCTTCACTTACCTGATATGTCAATATGCGAGCTGACTATCTACGATTGGACTCGGAAAGAAAAATAGAGCCAAATTTCCCAGCAGGCCAAATTGCTTCCCCAGCTTGTAAGTGCTAAGTAAATTTTCCTTATGTATTGAATCAAGACAGATATACAAGCCAAAATGTTTAAATAATCATCTATAGAGCTAGTTAAAAGTGAGGCGCGACGTTGCTGCTCAAAACTAGTTAACTGCTCCTTAAGCGGCTTGGCTAAGTCCAACTTAAAACAATTTGCTCCTTTGTGCTTCAAGCAGAAATTAAGATAACTATGAAGACCTGAATTTTGTAATGTGTCAGAGAAATCAAGTCGCCATTCACATTGAGCTAAATTTAGCTTTGTTACTAAGTTCTGATAACTCCTAAATGACTCTTGCAAAAGAGCGGGGTCATCTAATCTATCGAGCGTCACACTGCTACTCATTCTAAACCGGCCATCAGCAATATTTTGCCGATAAAAATCCGCTAATTGCTTAATAATTACGTCGTCTTTTGGCCACCCAGTTAAAATATGAAATAGTTGCCCAGAGCAATAGGCGAAGTAACTGATCGTACACGCGGCGTCATTTAAGGTTAGCTTCTCTATATTTGGACTGCTTAGCTTAACCTGTTTAATGCGCTGTAGCCCATCTTCACCGATGCATGCGACGACAGGCTTATTGTCTATCTGTGCCCGCACTTCAACGTCGAGCCTATTTTTCAGTTCATTTAACTGGTAAGAAAATGGATTTTCCGATTTACTCTGGAACGTTTGTTTTAGAGCAGAAAAAAACTTCTTCATGATGATCTAAGCAGCGTACTGCAACATGGTTTGCGGTATTGTCATTAAAAGGGATTGGTTTAACCCTATCAGTTCAACAGCAACTTTTTTTCCTTTCGGCGATTCAACAATGACACCTTGATACCCTTTCAAATTACCGTTGTTAAGAACAATCCGTTCACCTTTTTTAAATTGCTTTTGCTGGAGCTCAGCTTCAGGAAACGCGGCCAGTACTTCAGCTATAGTGGATATGTGCTGATCAGTGATGTTTGGAAAGAGCCGCTCTGAAACTCTTTGACTATTCTTTGCATTGTTTCCATAGGAGACGAAAAAACCAAACTCTGATAACTTCTCTATCATTCGCATCTCTTCACTGAACAGCTTAGCAAAAATGTAAGATTTGAATGCTGGCTCTTCAATTGTTTTTACTCTGTCGCTCCATTGCTTTTGAACTTTTCTGACAGGCAAGAAGGCCTCTATGCCTAACTGAACTAATTTTTGGTAAAGCGATTTTTCGCAATTCGGTTGAGTGTAAATTTGAAACCATTTTTTTTGTACTGCTAACATTTAGGCAAGCTCCGCCACATCAGTCCCATAAGGGTGAAGTGAAATTTTGTTGTTGCTACACCGAACCAAACTTTAAGTTGTAGCTTATTGGTGTTTACCTAAATTTTTGAAATAGTCATATTTAGGCAAGCTCCGCCACATCAGTCCCAATCGGATGAAGTGCAATATTATTTTTGCTACGTCCAATATAAGTTTGAAACGTAGCACTAACTGTTTCAAGCTAACGAAACCTACTGCTTGAAAGGCTGTCCCTTAGCTACGGAATTGATGATACTGGGAAATTTTTTTTAAAACCTATGCTTAATACATTGGTTTCTCTGCTAGAAACAATAAGTGTTCGAGTTGGAAACGTATTTTTTAAAGTTGTGAATTGGATATAACAATTGAGATGTATTTTAGGAGCGGCAGCATTTAATTCACTCTTCGTTTAAGAGCAATTCTGGGACGAATAAAAATTCGTAAATGGTTTGCGTTAGTCAATAGAGAATTCGACACTTAATGAATAAAACTTAATTCAACAACAATTGAAAATTGATGTTCTCATAAAGTTGCAAACGAATGGGATTGTCGCTTAATTAAAGACCGTGATGTAGTCAGCAGCGCAAGGCTTTTAACTAACTATAATTTAACGAGCATTTTTATGATGATTTGAATATCCCTAAAGGACAAGGAATCGATGGGACAAGATTAGAAAGTGTCACAACCAAAACTAAGTTGTAGAAGTTCACACATAAAATCTCCAAATTCCACTAACCTCAAAGCGCTAATGCCTCTTTCAAATACATTTTATCTTCTTCGGAAATGGCCTGTGCATAATTTGCCATGAAGAGTACAGTATCGACTAAGCCCCATACTCGGCCTTTGAGTAAATCAAACACTATCTTAAATGCCTCAATTAAAAAACTGAATATCGAGCAAGCGGCTCTAAAACCGATCACACGCTTATTCAGAATAGTAATCTCTCTATCGAGCTCCCAATTCGGTAATCCTGGTTCCACAACTGTGATAATGTCAAAATCGGTGTCGCCGACAATCTTTACCTTATCACTGTCAACAAACACCTTATTGATAATCAGATCGATGCCATCAGATACAATTTTCAATACTTTGTTTAAAAACTGCATCCCAGATACAGCTAATGATTTAACGACTCGTATAACCCGCCTGACAAAGTCAGAGAGTTTTCTAAATACTTTAAGAACCGTCTTCCAAACCCATTTCAATGCTCTTTTAATTCCATCAAGTGCAGTAGACCCAACCCCTTGTTGTTGCCAGAGTTTGGGACGACGGGAGTTTTTCGATAATGCAGAATATCGCTCATTCAAGACGCCAAACGACCTTTCATCCTCATCGGGTAACTCGTTTAGCCTATTGGCAGTTGACACTGTCCTGATTGAAATTCCTGCGACAGTGAGCTCTCCTTTTTTTATTTGTCGGGCTATTTTAGTTTCTTTTATAAAACGAGTATCGGGATCTCTGTTCTTAACTTTTTCAAAATCATCCCAGAACCTGATATTACGCTTTAATTCAGGGTGAAGTTTTGGCAAATCAGAAGGGTAATGGGGCTGATAATTTGGCTTAAAAAACTCGCTATAACTAATTGAGTCAATAGGAGCCCCAGGATAAAAGTCTCCGCCTTTGCCAAAAGAACTAAGTTTACTTCCAAAACCATGCAACCAAGCTTCGACTCTTGCGTGTGCCATTAATACCCTCAAACTAAGCAAAGGTAAGTCTAGATCCGCTATAACAGGATAACTATCTCCACTCCAAGATTCCCAGTTTATAGGACGTTTTAAGGAGCCATGAATTTGAATTAATGTTTCCGCTTTGTTAGATATGTAATCGGTCAGACCGTCTGTGTCGAACAACCAATGAATAGCGTTTTCTCTCGTTACCGCTTCAATTGAGCCCGCAGCTTGCCAAAAACACAAGATTTGCTTCCAGTAATTTAAACAATGTTCAACAGTTAACGCCAGATTCGAATATCTAACTTCATTTTTTTTATCACTCGGAACATTCGGCAATTCTTCTTCGAAGAATCGTCTAGCTTTGCCTGGTACAAGGCCCATTACCCGCAATCGAACATAAACAGCGCGATTCAAAAACGAATTTGAATTCGTTTTACCAAACCAATCGTCTAGTTCCGTTGCCTCCTCAAACGAATAAACTTGTTGCAGTGCCTCAAATGATTTTGATCCAAACCAATTGTCAGTTTTAAGTCCTGCTTCGGATTGCATAAGATGAATAGAGGCATCAAATCTAGAAAGCCATTGGCGAGTATTTACATCAAGTGAGTTTGGATTTTCACGCAGCTTGGCTTGTATAGATTCAAATTTGTCTAGATCAGGTTTATTCAGGTATTGCATCCGGTATAAACGATCACAGATAGAAAGACCTAGTGGCCCTACAAGAAAAGTAATATTACTTTTCTCATGGCCACTGTCGAAGTCTTGCAACAAATTAGCTTTTAACGCGCTATCAATTTTGGCATCTGCTTCGTGGTAGTTCTTAACCACTTTTTGAAAATCCATATTACTCGCTTCCGATTGAGTTCTTTGATAGCGCTAGAGAGTTTCGTAATATCTGTAAACCTCGAATGAGTCGGTTGCGGTTTACTTAAATCTCGCTCTAAGGTTGCTCTTAACGCCGACTCCTTGCCTAGAGCGCATCCTTTACCAAGTTTAATATCCCTTCACGCGTTTCTTTACCAGCTTTTAATGCCTCATTATGTGCTTTTTCAAGCTCTTCGTTGATACCAGCTCCACGAAACACTATTCCATCACCGTCAAATTTATAGGTATTCAGAGCAACCAAGTTCAATTTAGCATCAGCCGTTGTCCCTGCGCCAGAAAGGGCTTTTTGCAATACTTCATCGAAATCCAATTCACTGAGCTTATGAAATGAAGCATCATCCTTCTTTAGTAAAACCGATATATCACCCGTGTAGGTTGTGACCGACAATGTTGAAAAATCCGTTACCGCATCACCGAGTTTCTTCATAGCCTCTCTTACTTTTGACATGTCCATTTTTCCTTTTACTATGTTATTGAACAATAAAAGAATAATGAAAATACAACACATGTAAAGCACGGTTTTCAACCAATTCCTGGTTACCTTCTATCTCTAGTTTAGATTCTAACTATGCGTGAATGTCTTTAATCAACTCTCGTTTTTGCATTTCGATCTTAAGTGTCCTGTATTCTCTTCATTAATTTCTTACGATAAATTTCCATTGAGTGACTTTTTACCGGAAATCCCCAGTTACCTTGCAAATTTCCCCAAAACCAACTGAGTCTATCTAGAAAGTGTGGATTTTGAAGCAATTCCGGTCGACTGTCCTGAGAGTAATCCTGAATATTAGTCAAGTATCTCAAATCACCATAATGGCGGAAGATTGACGCATCATCCAAAAAGTTAGCTACTTTACTAATGTGGTTGGTTTTACCTTGCTTGCCAAACATATCAAGTAAATTTGCAAGGGCCGAAAATACAAAACTCGGTGGTAACCTAGGCACCATGTCGGAACAATTTACATAACGAAATACCGGTGCTGTCATTTGTTTGAAATACTCGTAATTTCCTACTCTCGGTGCACCAAATGTGTAACAACCACCTCTGAGCAAGTTAGCTTCAATACCATCCTTATTTCCTCTAACAGAGAGTTCTCGAAGTAAAACGAGGGAAAGTGCCCCTCCCAATGAATGTCCTGTAAAAAATATTGGTATTGACTCCGTACTAATGTCGGTATGAACTTCTTGAATTTTTTCTAGACCTGATTTAATTTGCATTATTACACTATCGATTGTGTTTTCGACTGCATTGTAAAAGCCTTGATGTACATAGGCACTGTGATCATTCTGCATTTGTTTAGGGCCAACATCTGAATTCAACAGCCAATCGTAAGCATTGGCTTCAGACCCCCGGTATGCAACAACTAAATATGGTTTGTCTGTTAGTTTGTCGTTATTTGATTCATAAATCTTTGCAGACACAAAACCTTGCGTTGACAAGTTGTATAAAGAATTACTTGCGTTAGATTCAATAGATGTTTTTTCTGAAGCTAAGACAAACCCACCTTTTTTCAGCTCTGCTTCCAACGAATGTCTACTCGCCTTTGGCTTATCCACTCCTGCCGTAACTAACTTTTTTGCCAATATCTCCAAATCACTATCTTTGGTATTTCCTTGCATTAATTTTTGAAAAACATCCGTAAAAGAAGTATCGATGCATGGCTCGTAGGCCAATGCTGAGAATTCGCCCAACGCATAGGCCATATGATCTGAAAAACCATTTGCTTTAGGGAAATGCGTAATATGAGATTGAGCCTCAAAGTAGGGTTTAGAAATAGATTGAGTCTTAGGTGCCCGAAAGAAACTAAAAAGTCCAGACAGAACTATGGTTACTAGCAACACACTGCCAGGCACGAGTCCTCCTAACGGAGTAAAGGCTTCGGCTTGCTCAGATAATTTAATCCAACCTTCCACAGCCATTTCAAAAATGTTACCCGAATTTTTGGCAAACAATGAACCGAAAAAGGTTAATAGCGTGCCCATGGAGATAAAGCTAAATACAAAAGCTTTGATGTTAAATACTGAATGTTTGAATTTGATATTTTTAACTTTAGCTTCCACTTTATTGCTATTCCTTCAGTTTAACGGAAATTATCTTTATTTCGGAGTTTGAACTATACAGACACGTAAGTTTCATTAATTCGCAGCTTACATAAAAAATGATGTTATGAATGATTTTGAATTAAATTAGAAATTTATGAAAGCTCAGAATGGACTACTGATTCCGGAAAGCCGACACACCAGTCTTCTTTGCAATTTCCTTCATTGATATAAACAAGTGAAAAAAACTATAATGAATCTAGCAATTTAATTGAATCATGAATTACGTTATCAAATACTACTCAAATCTCATGCTTAATGAAGAAAGTTGCTCAATTAGTATAAAGCAGTGTCTTGCGTCAATTTCTTTCCAAGTCCACAAGCTGTATTAGAATAAACTTCTAGATATGCGATGCGATATTCGCAGAGCCGTTATATGTATAGTTAGAAGGTAAATTCTTTGTTTGCGACTATCTTAAATTCATTAAATGCATCGTTGTATTTAATATTTTCCTCTTTTGTGATGACAAAAGGTGAATACAGTTTAGAAAAATATGAATTCAACAAATCTGCTTTCTCTTGTACTTCTGGTGTTGAAATAGCTCTAATATCTTCATAGGCATCAATGCCTCTTTGCCGTAATTCTCCATTAACATCACCATGCTTATATTGCGACCAACTTTGATTTACAGCCTTCATATAAGTTGTGTAAATGTCATACTTTCTTTCAACTAAGAATGATTTTTGTCTAAATGCTAAATCCTTGGCGTACTGTTCTGAAGAAATCCAGTACCCTACGCTTGACGAAAATAAAGTTACCAGAGTTGTAAAAATGACTATCTTGAATTTTTCACTCATATGTTGTCCCTTCCAATAGTTAATGAATTGCTATAAGTTAAACTAAAAACCCATTAGTAATTTCCTGTAAGTGATTCAGCTAGCTAAGCTAGAATCGGCAATGCAAGAATAGCTTAATAAAACAGCACCAAACCAAACATTAATCTAAAGGATTTTAATTTTCAAGAGGTTAACAACATCCCCCCGATACAGTTGTTTTTGTCCTCTATTTTTGTAAATCGAGGGTAACTTGAATTTAAAAATTCAAAACAGCATTGAATTAATCTATCACACGCGTAACTTACTTTGTCCATAAGTTTACAACTTATAAACTTAAATTGGACTAGCAATTTTTTCACCATTTGAAACAAGATTTCAAATTTATTCAATTGCTCCATAACTCAAAACAACCTTCGAAAGTATTCTTGAACATGGAAGAAAACAAACTTAATAATAAGCTCCAAAAGAAAGCATCCAAAAAAGCAAAACTGCCATCCCAGATAAATTTCTCACCAAACTACCATTTAAACCGTCTGATGCTTTGAATATCAATTAAACAAAAAAGCCCAGACTTCACAATCTGAGTTTTTCTCTTATCTATTTTGACCCCTGCTAACTCGATTAAGCTATAACAACATTTGGTAAAACAGTTTTTTTGTGACAACTAAATATATACATTCCAAACCTAATGTGTATTTTGCATAACTCATTTTTGGACGTGTTTGAGCGATTAACGGAAAATGTGGAATTTTAAGGAATGTTCGTAGCAAACAATTTTCTAAATGAATTCAAATAAGGTTATTTTCTATTAAAAATATGAATAGAATATTATGGTAGTCTTCTTCAGCAATTAGATTTTGAAAAGTAATCGGGTTGAAATTTTAGTTGCTACTCATTAGACGCATAAAATGAGTCGTGTCCCTTATATAATACCAATTTCATTAAGTATTAAATCACTTTAATCCAATCTCTTGAACACATCTTTCTGACTCTATCTGGAATAGAGATAAATGTGTTCCAAGCTTTTGATACTTGTTCCACTATATCCTCGTAT